>Ga0213870_1001375_pt1 | contig 10954 bp, 5 predicted proteins | sample WICALVC2017_Meta_FD_160119 | JGI IMG/M metagenome (GOLD analysis project Ga0213870, IMG submission 160119) | Freshwater microbial communities from subterranean cave lake in Wind Cave National Park, South Dakota, United States - WICALVC2017 | ecosystem: Environmental > Aquatic > Deep subsurface >... | reverse complement strand
AACCAATGCTTTAATTTTTGAAAAGCCGCCATAAATCAAAACAGAAAAATCAGCTATCTCCTGCGGAATCTCGTGAGCAATAATTGCTATTGTAGTTGCAATTCCCAAAGCAATGCTATTCATGAAGCTTATTGCAATAACAGCTCCATCAAGGAAATTGTGGATTCCGTCACCAACCAGGTTAAGATAAGTAAAAGCGTGGGTTTCATGCTCATGCTCTGTGTGGTGATGATGCCAATGCAGAAATTTTTCAAGTATGAAAAAAGATAATATCCCTATTAAAATTAATATTGGAGTTGCTTCATCAAATCCTTCTTCAATCACTTCCGGCAGCAAGTCAAGAAAGGCTGCTCCAAGCAAAGTGCCTGCCGCGAAGCTTACCAGATAGAACAATAATTTATTCAGGGTTTTCTGCTTCAAAAAAATAAAAATGCCAAGAATAGAGACTAAACTAACCATAAGAACAGCGACCATAATTTGTATCAGCACTAAAACCATTTTTACTAACCTTTCACATTGCCGCAGGGAATTAATTTTGCCACTTTTTTTGATATACCGGCTTCATGGCACGCTTCTATTACTTCATCGACTTGCTTATATGCAAACCCTGCCTCTTCAGCTAATCCAGACATTGATGTTGCCTTCACGTAAATTCCTCTTTTTTCCATATCTTTCTGCAATTGCTCTCCTCTAACTCGATGTTTTGCAGCAGCCCTTGACATTGTTCTTCCTGAGCCGTGGGCTGTGCTTCCAAATGTTTCATCCATTGCTTTTTGAGTTCCTACAAGCAAAAATGAGCCAGTCTCCATCGAGCCTCCAATAATAACAGGCTGTCCTGTTTCTTTGTACAAGTTTGCTAATTCAGGATGGTTTGGAGGAAATGCCCTTGTCGAGCCCTTTCTGTGCACAACTAATTTTTTTCTTTTTCCGTCAATTTCGTGCTCTTCAAGCTTTGCAATATTGTGTGCAACATCATAAACCATGTGCATTTCCAGTTTTTCAGCATCTGTTTTGAAAACTTTAGAAAAGCCCTCTCTTATTCTGTGGAGAATAACCTGCCTGTTGGCAAATGCCATGTTTGCAGCGCAAGCCATTGCTTTATAGTAATCCTGGCCTTCCTTGCTTTGGAATGGTGCACATGCTAATTCCCTATCATAGACATGAATATTATATCTTTTCATTATGTCTTCAAAAATTCTTAAGTAGTCTGTTCCAATTTGATGTCCAAAGCCCCTGGAACCGCAATTTCCAGTAATAAAACCATTTGCTATAAAATTATGATCTGTATGGCTTACGGTAAAATCATATACATCTTCATTAAAATCTTTTATTTCTTTTTTAGACTTTATTACGTCCCAAATTATCGGAGTTGGTGGATTTAGTTTGAATTGGTTTGTAAATAATTCAAATGTCGGATATTTTACAGTCCTAAAACTAAAACTTGTGACTGAAAGTTTAGATTTAGGTTTAGATGTTATAAACGCCTCTTGTTCTAAAAGCTTGTCTTTTAGGTTAAGGTACTGTAAAGAGTGTGCTGATAAGTTAATTCTATCTGTGCAATACTCAAATCCGATTTTAGACCACAATCTTTTGAGATTTTCTCCTTTAGAAGAAATTTTTAATCTTAACTTTAACGTCTTACCCCCCTTTTTTGTTAATATTCCAATATGCTCTGTTATTTTTATAACTTCTATACCAAATTCTTCTAATAACTTCCTTATTTGCAGCAAAAATTTGTACCCGTTGGATTTTAATTTCTGCAATTTGTTTAAAGAAATTGTTGGATTTCCAAATCTATATCTTTCTTTCTTTCTTATGTTTGGTCTGGTCATCTCTGCGCCAAAATAGCTAGCCAGGTACAATCTTTTTATCCATAGCGGAGCATTAAATACCCATGAAGGAACTTCAAATTCTTTTCTAGATTTATTTCCAAATGGTGCGCCAATGGCGTAAAGCAAAATTGGCAAACTTAAAGAACGTATACAGATAGTATTAGTTGTACCTTTGATGGTTCTTATTTTTCCGTCAGTAAATGTGATATTACTTTTGCAGTTTTGAGAATAAACTTTGGTAGCCCCAAATCCAATCTTTCTTATGTCTTCTCCTATTTTTTCCAAATCCAGAGGTTTACCAATAAATGTGAGTGACCATCTGCCTTTCGACTTGCCAAGCCAGCCATCACCCGTTAAAAAACCTAGTAATTTTGTTAGGATTGGCAGTTTGGGTGAGTTGAAGCGTAATGGCAGCAATCCTTTCTTTTTTAGATTATTTATTATTTTATCATTGTTTTCTATTTTTCTAATGTCACTCTCGTCAATAATTATGTCGCTTGATGGTCCTTCATATTCTACGCCTTCAAAAGGTAAAACTGCAACTTTTTCACCTATATTGATTTCTTGTAACAATTTTAGTCCTTCGGGTGTTAAAATTGGGTGGTCCTCTGTTGCAACAAGCTCTTTTCCAGTACTTGTTGTTATTTTAAAAACCCTCCCACATGGTTTTAGTTTAAAGAATTTTATTATATTTGTATCTTCTAGGTTATGCTGTTTTATGTTCATAGATTTAATATTAGTATCTTTCCATTTCTTTTCTAGATCACCAATCTTCATCCAGCAACCATGTTCTGTAAATATCTTTGCACTTTTTGGTAAGCAATGTACCATAACAACAACTTGCTCTGGCGTGTTGATGCCAAATTTTTCTGCAATTTCCTTGTCGAAAATATTTTCAGCTTTTACGATTTGAATTTCAAGATAATGATTTCCAGAGCCCAAGGTGCCTAATTGAGCAATTCCTCGTTCCAATGCTTTTGAGCTTACTTTCTCAGGATCTGCCCAGTCAATTCTTCCATAGCCTTCTGTTCTTTCTACGTCCTCTTTCCATCCGTAGCCATTCTCAACGCACCATTTTGAGCCATCTGAAATTATTTCCTTGAATTGCTGTTTTGAAGCTTGAACAAATCCTCTAGCCCCAACCCCTGAGGGTACAGTCCTGAACATTGTATCAACTAATTCCCTTAGTTTTGGCTGGACTTCTTTATAGGTAAGATTAGTTGTAACCAGGCGCATACCGCAATTACGTGACTTCGCAAAGTTTATTCTTCAGCGAAAATGTCAAATCCGATACCGCCTGGGCTTATAACTCCAGTCTCTGAATCAAATGCTGCTACGCCGCCGATGGGAAAACCGTCAAGGGCCGAGTAAGAATTAACTTATTCAGAATCCCCAGTGCCCATCAGGCATGCAGAATGCAAACTTTTGTATTCCAGGCAAACAGGCTACATTCGTAACCTGGTTAAAAACCCCATTGTCCATTTCATCAAGGAGTTTTTTTGTAGCATAAATTCTGGCAGGCACCAACATTCCTTTTTTGAAGGATGTCGGAATTTCCCAGATAGTTTCGCTTACCTTATTTATCTCCTTGGGTTTCTCGAAGTTTTGCTGCATATTTTACCTCCTTCTTGTTAAAATTTTATCGATGAGTTTTAAATTTTTTAAATCCGCCTTCGGCAAATTATTGTGCTCGGCTCTCGTCTTCTGCCATTGACTCGAGCCTCGCCAATACATTCATTATTTTTTTAATTTTTTAATGAATAAATCCGAGGCAAAATTTTATTGGCAGTAAAAATTTTGCCGAGTGTAAATATTGTCGCCTTAAAGGCGACGGATTGAAACTTTTATTTCTTAGTATAATAACTTAATTTTGCGCAGAATTTGCATTCCACGCACACTCTCTGCACAATTTTTGGTGCGAGCATGCGCTAAGGTTAGTATATTCTAACTTTATTTAAAGGTTATGGTTTGGAAATTCAATTGGGATAGATTTAAATATTAATCAAATAAATTACTCCTAAAATGCAAATCAAAGACTTAAAGCCAAAACAAGGCAATGTTGATGTTGTAGTTGATATAGTAGATATCGGCGAAGCAAGAGAATTCCAGAAATTCGGAAAGCCAGGAAAAGTAGCAACAGCCATAGCAAAAGATGAAACTGGAGACATTAAGCTTACTCTGTGGAATGAAGATATTGAAAAAGTAAAAGCTGGTGATAAGATTCATTTGACTAATGGCTATGTAAATGAATGGCAAGGAGAAATGCAGCTTACAACAGGAAGGATGGGAAAGCTTGAGATTGTTGGGAAAGCTGATGTTAGCTTGAACACAGAAACTTCTCAGATAAGAACAAATATTCCAATTAAGGAAGAAGACAAGCTCGACGAACTAAATGTCGAGGAAGAGGATGTTGAGGATTCTGATGATGAGGAGATTTGAACGAAAGTATTTTAAATTATTATCTTGTTCTTGAAAGTTATTGGGGCAGTAGCTCAAAAATGTAAGCGACTGCTTATGTTTGGCAAAGCCTGGGAGAGCACACAACTTTTCCAGTTGGCTTAAACGGCTGAAGACGGTATTTTGAGCAAAGAAATTTGCAATGAAATGTCCGATACCGTGGCGTCAGGAGTTCAAATCTCCTCTGCCCCATTCTTATTTTTAACCGCTTAGCGTAGCAGTCAGAATTCTTCCAGCAACAATATTAAACAACAGCATGACTGCTGCGGATATAAAAACATAAAGCAAGGTGCTTCTAATCAAATTATTTCCTAGCTGGTATCTTTCGTTTAATTTGTCAGAGCCGTTCTCAACACCGTTTGCAATTACTGTTAGTATATAAGTTATCTGGACAACATAAACTCCAACTATTATCTGGAAGTAATAAGTTGGTATGCCGTCGCCAAATAAGCCAAGCAAGCCAGTTGGAGCTCCGGCTGATTCTGCACCACCAGCGCTTTCTGTTACCTGTTGCAGAGATACACTTAATTTTCCCAAAATAGCAGTTATCATCGAGGTTATTCCTACAACAACCCCAGCAATTGCTGGCGTCAAGAATTTAATCTGGGAGCGCATTGAAGAAATTATGTCAGCCATCAAATCTTTTAATCTTTCATTGACTTTATGGATTTCTTTGATGTATCTAGAGACATTTGTCAATGCCTGGGCAGCAATCAATGGACCTTTCTTTATAGCCTGGGTTAAAACTTTCATCGAGCTTTCAATGAGATTGCTGGGGAAAGAAACTAATGCGCCATGCGCAGGGTCAAAAATTGCTTTATCTATACTCATGCCAAGCCTTCTTATGTTCAAGCTAACCAATTGAAAAAAATTTCCAGAAATTGTACCTTCCATGACACTAGCAACTTTTCCGACTGCAACCTCAACTGGCAAATTGTCGCCTAAACGATTGCCTAGCTGGAACAATGCAGCAGCAAACTCAAGCTCAAGCTGCTTTGCTTTCTGCCTTATCTTGATTATATTTTTAGACCTAATCCTGTAGTAAAGCCCAATTGAAATGCCCATGCTTAAAGGAATGAACAGGCTTGCTAATGCAGCACCTATTCCATATGGCCCAATTGGCAGATTTGTTATTGTGCTTTGCCTGTATTCTAAAAAGCAATATTTTGCCCCACAGGATGTTGTTTTGTCTTCTCCTCCTAATCCAAAATCTGGAATGCCAAGAGCATGCATCAGCAGAGGACTTAGCCCTATAAAGAGAAAAAGAAAACCGATAACAAAGCTAATGATCATTGGAGTAATCTGCATTTCCTGTTTTCCAAATCTTATTATAATGTTCTTGTACTTTTTAAGCTCAGGATTTTCTTCTGAAATGTCTGTGTCGCCATAGCCAGTAGGCCTTTTTGAAAGTATGCTCTTGCCTAGGTAAAAAACAATTACTGTCAAAAGCAGATTATAGATGACAGCAAGATGATACCATTTTACGTTTTCCATGAAGCTTACTACAAGAGGCAGAATAACCAATCCAAGGATTGGCAAAATGATGCCAAGCATGTGAAGCATTGTTATAGGATTTTGCAAATTATGAGCGTAATGCAGCATCTTTTCATAAGTCTCGTCTAATATGACATCTAAAGCCTTGTCAAGCGCATTTAATCTTCTGGCTTCATCTCCTTCATAAAGAGAACTTTCAATTAAATGAAATGCCTCAATAAACTCTATATTCCATTTTTTCCATGTTTCAAGATAAATATCCAATGACTCTTTTACAGAAGAATATTTTTCTGTCTCAACATCCCACAAAATCTTTTTCAAGTCAATTGATAATGGAGGAGCTAGATGCTGGCTGGCAAATTCAATAGCATTCTCAAGATTTGAAGTATGCCTCATATAAGTTACTGTGTAAAAAATGCATAATACCATCTGATTGCTTGCTTTCAAGCGCCAATTGTTTGCCAAGAATTCAGGAACTTTGTTTAAAGGCTTTATCATGACCAAAGCGCCGATCATGAACAAAGCAACAAAAAATGTGGATTGAAATACTAGATAAGCAAATAATGATCCAAATACAGCGCCAATTATTGGAATCAGAAATGCAAATGATGTTGCGCCTGCAGGAGTTATGTTTAGATGGGTTATATCAATCGCTTCCTGCATTAAAATAGCTTTTTTCTGGTCTGGTTTTATTTTTAATATCTTTTCGCTTAGATTGCAAAGCTTCTCATAAAGAGTCATGTGCTTTGGCAGGAATTCTGCCTTGAATTCTTGGTATTCACGAGTTGTAGGCTTTACAGGAGCTTCTTCAATTTTCGCTCCCAGTTCTTTCTCTAAGTGTTTCTTGTACAGCTCCATCAAAGACAAAAGCTTTTCCTTATCTATTTCCTGAGGCATTTAGCTAAAGAATAAATTTCACCTCTTTTTTTGATATATTGTACAATTTTTTAATTTTCAATCCGTTCCTTCGGAACAATATTTAGTGCTCGGAAAAATTCTTTTGCCATTGAATTTTTCCTCGCCAATGCATTCAATAATAAAATTAAAAACGGGTCACCTCAAACACTATTGCTAGCCAGAGGTCGTTCTCATTATTTTGAATTTTTAGTTCGTTATTGTGTTTTCAGTTCCTGAAAAATTTTTGAATATTTTTATACTCTATCTATCTAAAATTATTTTTTATTGAAACTGCAATTGTTTGTGAAAGCCAGTCTTTTTGACATGCCTTTTGAGCCATTCATTCCATTCAAAAAATATTCTTTTTGAGTCTAAAGTGCCAATTTCTTCTCTGACAGATTCTGATATTTTGTGGAACTGGTCGTTGCTTTGTACGACAAAATCTGCTTCGAGAAGATCCAAGCTGCTTGTTTTTGTGGCAAAATTCACCAATTCTTCCTTGACTTTGGTCCTCAGCATAATATTGTCCCATACTGCATCCCAGTTGCCAGCCCATTCTTTGACATTTCCTGCAATAGCTTTCAAAATTTCAGAATCGCCATTGAGCAGCTCTTCACTTGTCTCTAATTCATCCTTTTTTGAATTGTATTTCATCAAATCAACAAATCCGTTTTCTGTTAATGGGTCTTGCTCCCAATGCTTTCTTACTTCTGTGATTTGGGTTATTCTCCTCCATCGATGCAAGCCATCTGCGCTTCTTACAGGATTTGCTACTACAATCACATCTGTTGCCTTGAAGCTTGTTCTTGGAACTTGCAGGTCATTTACAACCCTGTCAAAGACCCCGTATGGTGAGTCTCCATGGATTGTGCCTGCAACTACGTTTGCTAGAGCGCCGATACGCATGGCTTCGTAAAGGGCAAGTGCTTCTTTGCTTCTGATTTCGCCTATTATTAAAGCAGAATCACCCATTCTCAATGTTGTTCTAATGCCTTCATCTGCAGGCACCTCTGATGTGCCTTTTGTCAATGCAGCAGCAACCTTCATTGATTGAATGTTATACCCTAATTTTCTCAATGAGTTTGTCGGCAATTCCAAAGTATTGTGGGCAACAATGTTTTCACAAACAAAACTTTCGCGTTCAGGAACAGAAATGTCATATACAAAATCATTAAAATTTTCTATAAGCTCGATTGATTTGACTTGATCCCAAAATAAATCCGAATTTGCAAGAGATGCTAAATTACCTCTTAATTTGCTTTGGGGCATTAATTCAACAATTTGAGTTAATTTCGCACTTCCAACGTTGTTATTTCTGTTTATATAGTCATAATACTTAAAATTATTATATTCTTTGAGGATGTTCTTTTTAGTTTCCAATCTTAGCGGTATTATGTCGGAGCTGTCATGAGTGCTTATTTTGCTGCAAAGTTTTTTTAGAACTGCTGTCTTGTAATATTGCAAAAATCCGATATTTTCATAAAATCTTTTAAAATCATTCAGAGTGCTTATATTTGCATTATAAGTTCCATCTTTTCTAATTTTCCCGATTCTAAGATTGATTCCGTATATGGAGAGTAAGAATTGCAGATCTTTTAGCAGATTGATGGAGGCGACCGGTATAACAATCTCCTTGTCTGTTGCACATCCATCTCCTGAGAAGATTCCTTTTAAGATATACGCTATCTGCTCTTTAGATAGATTATAAACCCATTCCGGAATCCTTTTTGTATAAGCATTCCCGTCAAAGTTCAAGCACTCTTTCATTAATATCTTTAATGGCTTGGAATTAACCATATAAGAAACGCCATCAGAATGTATTTTTCTTTTTAAGCCAAAAGCTCTAGCCACATTATCAAATATTGCCCTGTCTTCAGGATCGTTGCATGATATTATGATGCTGTTTTTATCATAGCATCCGTCAGCTATCCATAACCCTATGAAAGCAAGCAAATCCCCATTAAGATCAATATTTACAGGAATTTTTGTTATGCTGTGGTTGTATGAGAAATAAATGTCGTTTCCTGCTTTTATTCCCTGATTCATTAAATGCAACAGCACCTGCTGTGGCAACAAGCCTTTTCTAAACCAATTTGTGGCAGCTTCTTTGCTATATCCCAATTCTTTTCTTAAGCGTATAATCTCTTTTTTATTTTCCAAAAGTAATTTTCTAGCGGAATCTCCACAAAAGAATGTATTAGGAATCCTGACTAACTGCCCTAATAAGTTCAGTCTTAGAACTGGCTTATTGTCAATATTAATTACTCTAGGAACAGCTATATGGCTCCCTTCCTTTAATTCATTAGCTTTTACTTCGACTATATTTGCATCTTTGTCAAGGCCGAAAAGAGAATGGTCGCCTGTTACTTTTATGGCTCTTCCAGTTCTGGTTTTTATTTTGTAAATTGTTTTCTCGACTTTATGCCGTATGAATTTAGTTACATTCGCAAGTTTTATCTTGCATTGCTTGTCCATGGCAAATACCCTAATATTTTCAGGATTGCCGGTAACTTCGTGGTCTGTCAGATTGTACCAGTTTCCATATTTATTGATTAATTCGTCAATCAATGCACCTATAGTAGTTCTTTCTATTTTGCCATTTCTTTGAATTATTATGCTTGAATCTCCTGTAACACTGTCTTCAATTGTTATTACCCTGTATTTTCTCATCAACTCAACTAAAACAGCTCCAAGCAAGCTTGTTTTTCCTGCGCTTCTGGTTCCTGCTATGAGCATAGACCTTGAGCCGTCAATCAGAAAGCTAAGAATTCCAGCTGCTAATGGCGTCATCATTTTGTTCTGAATGAATAAAGGCAGAGTCCAGGGCTTGTCCCTATGTCTTCTGAAAGCAAATGCCAGGCCACTTGGATTCAATGGAGGAGCGACAACTGCTATTCTTGCGTTTGCTCCTGGAATGCTTAGCTCTGTGTCAAGAATTGGATTTGCCTCATCCAATGGCCTGCCTGAAACAAGCCTTAGCTTTGAAGCCCAAGATTCTGCTTCTGGTGTTGTTGGAATAATATTTGTTTTGCAGTCTGCATAATCCTGATGTACAATAAACATTGGCGTTTCACCCAGTGGCGAGTTTATTGTTATGTCCTGCACTTTTTCATCCTGCAGCAAAACTTCTATTAGCCCAAAACCAACTGTGTATCTAACCAGTATTTTGGTCATTTCATCTATCTCTTTCGATGAGAGCTTTAAGCCCCTGTAATCGACAAGCTCCTCAATCAAGTCAGAGCCAATGTTGTAGAATACTTGCCTCATTCTTTCTGGATCAATAAATTCTTGTCGAGTAGGCTTGTGCTCTGCCATTATCTTTCTTGCTGTATCAAGAATCTCATATTTCTCTTCACTTAACTTAAATTCTGGCGGGATTAAATGGTAAAGATACTGCACATTGTCGGGCAGCTCAAATATTGTCACTTCAGTATCTTCATCAAGCTCGTAGCTGTCAATCTCTTCCCCATCAACAGGGTACGTTGACATAAGCTTTGTAAACATGAAATCTGGCCTTATATCAGGCGAGAAGATTCTTCTATATACAGACCTATCTCCAATCTTGTAGCCTGGCAAATATTGCTTTGCAGCATCTATGAGCCTTGTTTTTTCCATTAAAGACATGAGGAATTGCAATATGCTGATGTATCTCTTTGCGCATTGAATATAAATTTGGTCAGCTGATTTGTCAATGTTGATTCTTTCATCTCTCACATTTCTTTTAAGCTCCACATAAGCTCCGATTGGATCTCTTTTTAACACATCAGCTGTTATATTCTGTATGTTTGCATACCACTGCGCTGCAAACCTAGTGCATTTTGGATCAGCCAATAAATTTCCATAGCTAAAAACATCTCTTTGTTTAGCAAGCTGAGTATACAGTTTTGCAATTTCCTGCATCATCTGGGTTTGATTAAAATCATACTCATAGTTCCTTTTTTGAGTGTAAACAATCTTTGTTACTGATCCAGATTCTGCAAGAATATCAACAGTTCTAGACATACATACTGCATCATCTTCCAAAGAAGGTATCTGTTGGTATTGCTCCAAATCAATAAGTAATATGGTTTCTTCGCCTTCCCTTATTATATCATAGCTGAAAGACTTTTTTGTTTCTCCAAATAATGCCATTCTCTCGCCTCTTTTTTTGATTTGTTTAAATTTTAAATTTCATTTCAATTTTTTTATAATTCAATCCGCCTGCGGCGCATGTTACGCTCGCTCAATGGCTCGCTTAGTTATTTTACGAAAACTTTTTTTCAAACGGGTTACCT
>Ga0213870_1001374_pt1 | contig 10960 bp, 11 predicted proteins | sample WICALVC2017_Meta_FD_160119 | JGI IMG/M metagenome (GOLD analysis project Ga0213870, IMG submission 160119) | Freshwater microbial communities from subterranean cave lake in Wind Cave National Park, South Dakota, United States - WICALVC2017 | ecosystem: Environmental > Aquatic > Deep subsurface >... | reverse complement strand
ATCGAGTGTAACAACCTTGAAGGATAATACCATATCGCGCCGATTTCCTTGTCAAACAAAGCTTGTTCGAATGTTAATCCAAACTTTTTCATGTTCAAACTTACAATCTCAAACAAATCGGATATTTTCAAATTCTTAAGATTTTCTCGGGCCTTGTCGATTGCCAATTCAATTGGAATTCCACTGCCCAAAGAATTTCCCAGTTGGAAGAGTGCTGTAGACAGTTCGTTCTCTATTCTTTCTATATCCTTTCTGATCTTCAATTTTTGGTAGCTGTCTAAAAAAACATAAACGAAAATTGAAGAGGATATGCCGAATGTTATTAGAATCGAATATATGACGGAATTAAAAACAACATCAGACCCGACATTTAAAAAACCTATTGAAACCATTGGAAGGCCTATTAGAAGTGAAATGGGCCAGATTGGAATTTGAGCCTTTCCTATTGCAAACTTTCCAAATTCAGGAACATTTTTTGCCCTGCTAATGTCTGGTTGAGAGAATGTTGGAGGTTTGGTATTAAGAAAATAATTGATAATAAAGTAAAGAAAGGCTGGAAGCAAAATATCGTAAGCGAAGAAAACAAATGACGGTTTTATAGAGTCGGAAATAAAAATTAAGACTATTGGAAAGAAAACCAAACCCATGACAGGAAGCAGAACCCCTAGAGCATGGATTAAAGCAACCGGCATTCTTAGATTTGCAGCATAATGTTTTGTTCTTTCCAATGTTCCATTGAGTATAACATTAATTATTTCCTCGAAGAGCATTTCTCTTCTTCCTGGCTCAACTGCAGTGCCTCTCAATAGATGCAAGGCTTCGCTAAACTCCTTGTTTTTGTCCTTCCATTTGTAAATGTAGTTTATGAAAGCTGCGTCTGCTGAAGGATAAACTCCGACCTCGACATCCCAAAGCAATTTTCTTAAGTCCCATGCCAATGGCCCTTCCAAATTTTGCGCTGAAAATTTTATAGCGCCTTCTAAGTTAGGGGAAGTTCGCATATAGATAATCATGTATAAAACTGCCAGAACAGTGTCTGCAGACATTTTTACGGTGATTATCTTTGCTTGATTTGAAGGATAGTTATAAAAATACCAGAAGACACCACCAGCAAACATGAAGCCAAACAAAGAAAAAAATAAACCTATTCCCAAAGCAATTCCTATAAAGATGAAAAATAAAACTGTTGTAGTTAAAATCATGGTTAAAGATAAAACTCCCTTTGCACTCACATTCAAGTAAGAAGTTTTTATAGACCCGTCTATCTGCAATCTCATTTTTGGGCTAGGATTTATAGGCAAGATTCTTTCAGCAAAAAAGCAAGCTTTCTCATACCATGTCACAGGTTTCTGTTTTATCTCCTCAAGAAATTTTGAATACTCTCTTGGATAAAGGGTTAGTTTTTCTCTTGCAGGAATTTGGATTTGAGTGACCTGCAAAGCCTTGTGAAGTTGAAGTTTCCTTAATTCCTCGGCTTTCATTGCAATTTTTTCAAGTTTTTTCTTATCTGCCATTTAAACCGCTTTTGCCAACGCCTTAGCATATTCTTTGAACCACTCTATCCATTCATTGTAAACTCTCTTGCTGTCGACTTCTCCAACCTCTCTTCTTATTCTGTCAGAAATAGAATGAAAATTTTCGTTTACACTAACTATAGTCTCGGCTTCTAGCAAGTCAGGGTTGTTTGCCTTCTTTGCAATGTCTACAACAGACTCAAGAATCTTGGTTCTCAACAGAATGTTGTCCCATACAAGATCCCACCTTCCTGCCCAGCCAGGAACTCTTTTTGCAATCTCGTTCAGAACATAAGATTCGCCGGCTAGCAGAGTGTCTGTAGGCTTAAGCAAATCCTCAGTAGCAGAATACTCCATCAAATTTACGAATCCGCCCTCATCAGCTGGATCCTTTTTCCAGTGCTTTCTGACTTCAGTGAGATCTGTAACTCTTCTGAAAGTTTTCAAACCGTCCTGAGTTCTCAGCTTGTTTGCAATGACAACGAGATCTGTGGCCTTGAAGCTTGTTGGAGGAACACCTAAATCGTTAACAACTCTGTCGAAGACACCGTAAGCAGATTCTCCGTGTATTGTTCCGGCAACAACATTTGCCAAAGCTCCGATTCTCATTGCCTCGTACAGTGCTTTTGCCTCGACGCTCCTTATTTCGCCGATGAACAAAGATGAATCTCCAAGTCTTAATGCTGTTCTTATAACTTCTTCTGCAGGAAGTTCTAGCTCGACCTTTGTTATCACAGAACGTGATTTCAATCTTTCTATGTTGTATCCTAATTTTCTCAGATACTCTACTGGAAGCTCGAGCGTGTTATGAGCCACTATGTTTTCACAAACAAAGTTTTCAAACACAGGAACAGAAAAATCATAAACATAATCGGAAATTTTATAAGATTTTATGTCCGCTACTTCATCCCAAAATATGTCTGAATTAGCAAGAATGTTTAACTTTTCTATGATTTCGTTCCCTCCGTCAAATCTGTTTACAATCTGGCTCAGTTTTCCTCTCCCTATGTTGTTATTTCTTTTAACATAATCATGTTTATTGAATTTTGGAATAAGAGTAACCAAGTGTTCTTTGAATTCTTTCGAAAATGGTATTACATCTGTTACATCATGTGTCGATTTTCTGTTGCAAAATTCCCTTAGCCATTGCATTCTATCTTCTTGTAAAAATCCTATGTTTTCAAGAAATGGTTTAAGAGATTTTATACTGCTTATTCTGCAAGAATAGGTTTTATCTCTCTTGTTCATCCTGTTTATTCTGGAAATTATTCCAAAGTATAAAAGTAAGGTTTGCACATCGTTTATTAAATTCTTCGAAGTTAAGCTTAGTCCAACTTCGGCCTCAGCTTTATAGCCGTCTCCACTATAGATGCCTTTTAATAAGCTGGCTATTTGTTCTCTAGATAAGTCAAAAATCCAATTAGGTATTTCTTTGGTGTAAGCATCGCCCCCTAACTTTAATATTTTCTGCATTAAAAATTGAAAGTTTTGAGAGTTTAACATCAATGAGAAGCCATCGCTATGCATATTAACATTTAGATTAAACTTTTGAGCTAGTCTATAGACGATACTCCTGGTGTATTCATCGACTACTGAAATTATAACGGAATCTTTATCGTAGCAACCGTCAGCCAACCATAAACCCATTAAAATAAGCAAATCACTGTCCAGACTTATTTTAGCCGGTAAGGGTTTTGAGTTGTTTGAAATCTTAAAGAATAGATCCTCTCTTTCTATGTTAATTCCCTTAGCCAACAATCTTTTGAAAATCTTAACTGGGATTAGACCTTTTCTTTTCCAATGACTCACAATCTGTTTGGAATATTCTAGTTCTGTTGCAATTTCTATCATTTGTTTCCAGTGAGAAGTCAAAATTTCCTTTATCTTATTTCCTATAACAAAGCCATTATCTAAAGAGTCTAAGACATCTATTTCTTTAAGCGGTTTATTGTTAGCATGCAAGACTCTTGGGGTAACCAAGTATCTTCCTTTTTTGATTTCATTTGCTTTAACTAATTCTATACTTCCACCTTCCCCTAAGGTAAACAGGGAATGATCTCCAGTTACTTTTATTTCTCTTCCTGTCCTCGTCCTGATTTCAAAAACCTCTTTTTCAACTTTATGCCTTATAAATGAACTCACGTCGGCTAAAACAACCTTGCCATCATAATCAAGTGAATAAACCTTTATTTTTTCTGGATTTTTATCCAAGATTTCATGCCCACTAATACCGATTTTAGAACCGTGTCTTTCTATCAAATTGTCAATGAGATATCCAACCCTATTTTTTTCCATTTTTCCGTTTCTTTTGTATAATATCTGACAATCTCCTGTGACGCTATCTTCGCTAGTGATTATTCTATAATAAGGAAGCATCTGCAACATAATGCTTCCAAGCAGTGATGTTTTTCCTGAACCTCTTGTTCCGGCAACTAGAATTGTTCTTCCATAAGATGTGATGAACCACATCAGGCCTGCAAAAAGTGGATTCATAAATTTTTCTCTCAAGAACAACGGGAAGGTCCATGGTCTGAATCTGTGTCTTCTTAATGCAAACCCTAGACCATCAGGAGAAAGTCTAGGGTTTATGGCAGCCACTCTTGCCACACCGCCAGGTAAAATAAGTTCTGTATCTAAAACAGGATTTGCTTCGTCCAAAGGTCTTCCGGACAACAGCTTAAATCTGGTGGCCCATCTGTCTCCATCAAGTCTGGTGGGAACAAGGTTTGTTTCGCATTCTTCAAACTGTTGATGATTTACATAAATAGGAAGGTTGCCCATTGGAGAGTTGACAAACACGTCTTGCACGTTTTCGTCTGCAAGAAGAATTTCAATTATCCCCAACCCTGCTGTATATCTTGTCAGAATCCTTGCAAGCTTTTCAAGCTGGTCTTCGCGGAAACTTACCCTTGCCTCTTCTGACAAATCTCTTAACAGGTCTTCACTTAGTGTGTGAAAAAGTTCTCGCATTTTTTCCTGTTCCTGAATTTCTAATTCCTTTGGTCTTCTTTCTTCCAAAACTCTTCTTGCAGCATCTAGAATCGTATACTCCTCTTCGCTCAGTCTGAACTCTGGAGGAAGGGCATGATATCGATATCTAACTTTTCCTGGAATTCTGAAAATCTCGATGTCCGTGTCTCCAACTTTGTATCTTGCGACAGTCTCTCCTAGCGGAGTCTCTGCCATATATTTTGTGTACATGAAGTTTGGTCTGATTGTCGGTTTGAAAATTTGTCTATAAAGAGTCCTGTCTCCAATGTGATAACCCGTAATTAGTGGTTTTACTTTTTTTATTAACTGTGTCTCTTCCAAAATATCCTGAATAGGTAAAAGAGTACTTTCCAAGAAAAAACTTGTGCATTCTGTATACTCGTCAGAACGCAAAATTTTTGATCTGAGATGTCTTATTTCCCTTGTCAAATTTAAGTAAGCGCCGACAGGATCTCCTCTCATCTGCAGAGTCACCAAGTCTCTAAGCCATCCGTACCATGTCGGCAAAAACCTCCTGCATGGACCGATGATGTTTTTTATAGAAAGCAGTTTCTTTTCCCTGACAATTTCTGTTATTGCATCGGCAATTTCCATCAGCATTTCAGTCTCGTTTGAATCATACTCGTATTCTCTCGTCTCGGCAATGACTATTCCGACGATTCTCCTCTCAGTTATCAGTTTGTCGATAACCCTTGCCATTATGACGTCAGAATCTTCTATGGTAAATCCAAATATAGAACCTAGTGCATTCATCTTAAGAATTCCTTCATTGACTTCAGACTCGAAAACCATACAATCAACTTAATTATCGGTATATATTATATATTAAAGCACTTGATAAAATATATCTATAAAATATTCGAAATAATAATGTGGTTTAATGGCAGAAAAAGATGTCCAGACCATTCTAAACGAGCTTGTGAGGCGTGCCAATGAAGGCACAAGGAGACTTCGCGCTCTCGAAGAGAGATCTTCTTTGGTAGAAACAAGGATTAGCTCCATGCAGGACTCGTTGCTAAAGGATTTGGAAGAGAGAAGAGTTTTTGCAGAGGGGATTGCACAGAAGCTGAAGGATTTTGATACTAGTCTGTTAAGGATAAATACGGAACTGGAAAGGATAAATAAAAATATGGATAAGATGGCGAAGAGATCTGAACTCAAGGAAATCGAAAACATACTATCAATATTTAATCCGCTGAAGACAAACTTCATAACAAGAGATGAGGCAGAACGAATGATTGAGGAGAAATTGAAATGATTTTTCTTTTTGGAAAGAAAAAAGAGCAGGAAGCAAAGAGAGTTTATATACCTGTTGATCTTGTCCAGAAATATGCTTCTGAAGGTTTGAATGAGACGCAAATTATTTCTAGACTTCAATCGCAAGGTTTTCCGCAAGAACATATTGACAAGGCTTTGAGAATAGCTCTTGCCCAGCAAGTTAGGACAGGCGAAGCTGAAGGTATACCAGAACCTAGAGAAGTTGTAGCGCCTGCAGGCCCTGTTCCTTTGGGAGAACAGCCTCTACCATCTAGAAGACTGCCTTTAGGATATCCGCCTGAAAGGGTTGTTTCGCCAGCAGCAGAAGCGGCGCCTGTTTATATGGAAGCGCCTGAAGCTTCTGAAGCAAAATTCACTTTTGAAGAAAGAGGTCAAGAAAGCTATGCCACTGCTGAACCCGGAGAAATAACTGTAGAAGAGATAATAGAAGGGATAGTAGCTGAGAGGTGGGCAGAATTAGAAGACAGACTTTCTGTATTTGAGAAGAAGGATCTGCAATTGCAGTCTCAGATAGAGGATTTGAGAAAAAGGATAGATGAAGTGCAATCTTCTATACAGGAAAGCGAGAAGAGTTTGATAGGAAAGTTCGTAGAATTTGGAGAATCAATGGACGGTATCCAAGGAAGAATCGGTTCTATAGAGAAAATATTCAAAGATTTCTTGCCAGAATTGTCTGAAAATATTAGGATAATGTCGCGTATTATTGAAAAAACAAAAGAAGAAAGAAAATAAAATTTAAGAAATAGTAGTTAGATTCTATTTCTCTGTTGCTATCCAGTAAATAGCTGCTAAGACCACTACAACAAAAGCTATTGTAGTTAGGCTAACGGAAGGTAGAGCACTAATTCCAAGTAAGGTAACTCCGCCTGCACCATTGAATACTAAGACTGCTATTCCTAGTAATACAAGGGCGACGATTATTTTCAATCCATCTCTACTTTGTCTGATTTCCTTACCGTCCTTATCGAATCCGGCATGTTTTGTAAATGCCGCATCCTTTACGCCTGCAACTTCAAGGAATACAATTATAGCAAGTATTCCTATGACACCAACTAGCAAGCTTGTTGACACTGTTGACAAGAATGTCAATGCAGCGACTGGTACAGCCATTAAGACCAAGAAGCCTGCCACTATTGCAATTATTCCTGACGAAGCTCTGGATTTCAAGTGTCCTTTAAGGACTCCGAAAACCACTGCAAATGTCAATAGGAATAATAGCACTTGAGCAAACCCTAAGCTTTGCAAAAAGCTTATTGTTGACTCAACAGGTCCTTGTGCCATTGCTGGTGTAACTGTTGCTACTAAGCTTCCTAATGCAGCTACTATCTTTTTTACGATATTCATTTTTTTCACCTTATTTGCCTCCCGGTTCTTTCATCAAGACCCAGATGGCCGCAACCATCACTACTAAAAATAGGATGATTGCGATTACCACTGTATCGACTCTAATTGCAAATCCTGTGAGGTTTAACAAAGCGCCTCCGCCTAAACCTAAAAAGACAAAGATAAGCAAAATCACAATTGCACCACCGAAAAATCTTGGGTGCTTTGCAAATATGTGTTGATCTCCGACTTTTGCGCCTGCAAGTTCAAGAAATATCATTAAAATCATTATGCCGAAGGCAATCGCAATTCCTGCCGTTATGAGATTGCTTACGAAAACTGCTACCTGCACTGCAGCGGCAGCTAAAAGAACCATGAATGCAGACACTATTGAAATAACGCTTCTAGCAGACATTGACTTAGGTATGTCTACATGAGACAAAATTCCGTAAACTATTGCCAATGTCAATAGCCATAATAGCACTAGTTGAAATCCTATAGCTCTCAAACTGTCTATCAAACTTCCTATTGGAGTCTGAGCAAATGACGGTGTTGCTATTGTCAGTGCACCTAATATCGCTGAAGCGATTTTTTTAAACATGTTTATCCTCTTTTTACTACTAAATAGTAATTAGTATAACCTACTAATAAAGATATCGGTTATTGCTGTCTCTGTTGGGGTTGGGCAGTCTCTATGTGGAAAGCTGCCCAGAAAATGCCGAGAATGAATAGGATTGAGATAATAAAAATGAATGTAGAGCCTGTTATTCCGCCCGCAAATGGTAATGTAGGCAATCTATCAGCAAATCGAAAACCTATTGAAAGCAAAATAAACAACAATGCACCCTGTATGACAACGCCCGATTCTGTCTTTTTTGCACCTGGATACTTCCTCAAGCCAAAAACCTCTAAAATGAAGGCTAGGAAAAACATGACTATGAAAAACGTGGTTATGCCACCAATGTTCACGTTCAAAAATTCAAGCAATAAAGAATTTTGAATGGCAAAAAATGATAATGCCAAAGACACCAATAAATTAACGCCCCTGTTCCTGAAAGGATCTGCAGCTTGCAGACCTCCAAAAATTATGGCAAAAACTAACAAGAAAGGAATAAATTGTGCATCTGTCATTGCTATTGTTTCTAAAACCATAAATATCATCCCTAAAGGTTACGCGCCTTATGTTCGAGTTCTGCTGCTTTTCTTCTCAAAGCCGCTATTTCATGGCGAACCAGATCAGGCATAGGTCTACCTGGCGGATAGTCACTCTGTATCTGATTTATCTGATGATTTAGACTTTCAATCTGTTTCCAAAGTTCTTTCTCAAGTTTTCCTTTTGCAGTAGCCTTAGCTCCTACAGCCTTGCCAACTTCAAAGATTTCTCTAACTCTTGCAGGATGCACTATTCTGCTTGCTAGGAAAAAGAATATTCCCAGAAACAATAGCAATTCCCAGAAACCCAAAAATAAACCTACAAGAGTTTTTCCATAAAGACCGGAATATACTGTATAGACATATGCACCTAACCCAACTAAATATTGCAATCCCCTACTACCTGGAGCTACACCTTTCATGAAACCAAAAATGAATAAGAAAAGTATTATGTGCGGAATAAAAAGCAAGTAAACTATCTTGTCTTGCGGTATAGGATACTTCGATAAGACAAGTGGATCTATCTTTAAAATGTTTGTAAAAATTAATATTGTTAAGTCAGTTATTGTCAAAGTTGCCATAAAATTTATTATGGAAGCATGCATATAAAATATTAGTTCTGTATTGAGAGTTTTCCCTTTTAGGGAAACTGTATATTTGCATGAACATCTTGTCTTGAACCAAGATAAGATTCTACCTTTGCTGTTGGTTCGAAAATATCTTTGCCATCAGCATCTTTACCAGTCCAACGATAATAAAGTTCCGTTGAAGGTTTTCTTTCTTCTTCAAAAGATTTTAATAAATTTTCACGTTGTGCTAATTTGCCTAAATAGTCAAGTCTAAAAGATTCTCTAAGATGCAAATCTGAATAAATTGAATCAAACGGAATTCCACCATCTTTTGCAGCTGCCATTTCTGCTACTTCTCTATCAGCCTTAGAATAACCCCCGCTGGAATGACCATCACCTAAACCTATCAAACCTGCACCCAGATAACCGGCTACGCCAAAAAGATCCGCATTACGCATTATGTTAAATTCTTCAAATGCACCAGTGTGTGTTCCCTCTCTTCCGCCAGGACCTCCTCTAACATAACCTACGAAATCCTGCTGAAGAACTTCACCTGTTCCAACGATTTCAAGTGGTTGCCATGGTATGGTAGCATCTATTAAAATTTCACCAAAACTTCTTTTTCTAATTTTACTTTCTACCCCCTGACCTGTTGGAATAAATAATGTTCTGTCAACATGTCCCATTTAACCACTCACATATTCTTTTGGAAATGCCTCAAAACCATGATAGCTAGGTTCCATTATAGTTTCTAGCTTAAGGAAACCATAATCAGTATCAGAAATTTTAGATTCATATTTTCCAAATTCGTGATTGGAATCAAATAATCTTCTTGGATGTCTCCTCTCCATTAAAAATCACTATAATTACTATATTCTTACAGTATTTAAATCTTACTATCTTTTATCACTTATAGATAGTAAAATGTACGATAACTTTATATACGGTATAACCCAATTATATATTAATTACTAACAAGTGGTTAAAGGAGTGATTGATATGGCATTCGATGGTGACGATGTTTACTGGGACATAGTAGACAGAATGGGTAATAGACCTGGGATCAACATACTTGGTACTACATACAACCCTGATACTGATACGCTGTATAAGGTTAATGATAGCATCCATGTATTGGAAAAAGGTAGTTATACAAGATAATTTTAATTAGCATAGACGATGAAAGGTTTTGAGTCTATTCTTTATTCCTTTTTAACAAATACTTCTAACTGCATGCAAGTATCAAAAATAGCCGATGCAAAAACAACAGCCTCAAAACTTCTTACCAAATCGCCTTTTTCTTTAAAATGTTTAGAATCTTTAAGGTAGGCCTTCAAATTCGAGAGTATTTCTTCTGCCTTAGTGTCAAAAACATCGATTTTTACTATAGCCTCTTCTAATTGTTTAGACCATTTTTCAATCTCTGAGCCAGTAATTTGATACATCAAAGCATCTCCAGAAATTCTTTCTCTCTAAAGTGTAATTTTCCAGGAATTATAAGTGTCGTTGGCGAAGAAATCTTTTTTCTCATTAATTCTGAAACGGTTTTATAGTAAATTTCAGAAGGATCTCCAATTCTTGCAGCTATTATCTTCTCGTCTCTTCTTACGAGATTTTCTTTAAGGAGTGTCTTTAAAGCGTGAAAAACATTCATGTAGAGATTAAACTCGCCATCAAGATCTAATAACAGTAAAGTATGCAGGCCTAATTTTCTATTGTCTTTTATAGTCTTTTTCACATTTTCCATTTTTCCATCAAAGGGAATTGTAGCAGTCTTTCCGTATTTGTATAATTGCAAACCAGCCTCGCCAATCGCAGAAAATATTGAAACGTTATGAACTACTTTTGTTTTAATTCTCATTTTCCTTGCCTCAATAATCAAATCTATGTGAGTCGTAGCGACCAATGGATCTCCAGCAACAAAAACAGCCACATCAGTTTCCTTTGCTTTTTTTAGAAAACCCTTTAGATTGTCCTCTAAATCTCTTCTCTTCAAAGGTTTGATCTCTTTGCCAAGTATTTCTTCTAGATTTTTTATATCGCCCTGCCAGTAAGAAGTATATAACTCATAATAACAATCACAATTCTTGGCCGCTTCTAAAGCCTTCAGATTCAAGTCTTTTTCATCTAATC
>Ga0213870_1001373_pt1 | contig 10961 bp, 9 predicted proteins | sample WICALVC2017_Meta_FD_160119 | JGI IMG/M metagenome (GOLD analysis project Ga0213870, IMG submission 160119) | Freshwater microbial communities from subterranean cave lake in Wind Cave National Park, South Dakota, United States - WICALVC2017 | ecosystem: Environmental > Aquatic > Deep subsurface >... | reverse complement strand
CCTTAACCTTTGCGCCTCAGCCTCGTCAGGAATCGCGCTTAATACAGCCACTAGTGGGCCTGTTACAAAAAGATTTCCCATCTGCTGTAAGAATTCCCTTCTATCAGGATTTTCAATAGGACTTTGCCTACCATCAAATTTATCATCTATTGACGCCATAGCTTAGCGATACAAATTGCCTATATTTAAATCTTTCTCTTTTATTCATTTAAAAGTAGTAACTACCCACCAATCTTAAACCCGTACTTAAAACTAGGATTTTGCGCAAGTATAACTTTGATTTGATTTATCCTTTTCTTTATATCCTCTTTTTTCTTATGCCCAAGCTCGACTGCTTTCTCATAGTTTTCCAGGGCTTTTCCAAACTCACCTTTTCTGTCATAAACAAGGCCAAGATTGTAATATCCAACAACATTCTTAGGATTAAGCTTTATGCCAACCTCTAGCATCTGAACAGCAGAATCATAATTGCCGCTCTTCTCTAAGGCAGCTCCAAGATTATTATATATAGTGTATTTATTTGGATTAAGCATCATAGCTTTAACGAGATTTCTGTATGCTTCTTTAGGCATTCCTTTTTTCAGATAGCAGACGCCTAGATTTTGAAAAGCTTCGCTGTTTTCTTTAATCCTTAACGACTCAGTATAATTCTTTATGGCTTCATCATAGTCCTTCTTCTGCTCATAAACAACGCCAAGCTCATATGAAGCCATGTTATGCTTGGGATTTAGCTCAATTGCTTTCTTAAAGGATTTGATAGCATCATCAAAATTATTGTTTTCTTTATGTAACACGCCCAGTTCATAGTAAGTGCCAGCATCAGGTTTTTGCTTTAATTTTTTCTTGCAAAGCTCAAGATAAAATTCTCTTTTTTTCTTAACAATGGCAGGATCTGCATTTCCGTAATGATGTATAAATACATTAGCAGCAGCAATCTTACCTTTGTTGGATTCTATCGACGGCTCAACTAATTCATGAACTGTGCCTTCAAACTTGTAGTTCTTATTATTCCTGAAAAGCCTAACTATAAACGAGCCATACCACCCAGAATAAGTTTTGCTGCCATTCTTGTGCTCTTCATTGACAAAGCCTGCAATTGAGGAATCATTAGTATAATTTTTCTGCAGAAATAAGAATGCATCATTTTCTTTATCTTTAACAAGCTCTTTAATAGTTTTCTTTCCTTCTTCATCAAGCAGTTCATCAGCATCTAAAACAAGTATCCAGTTCTTTGTTGCATGCTTTAAGCTTTCATTTCTTGCAGCAGAAAAATCATCAATCCATCTGAAGTCAAATACTTTTGCATTAAATTTCCTTGCCATCTCCTTCGTTTTATCTGTGCTACCTGTATCCACTATTACTATTTCATCAACTATATCTTTAACAGAGTTGAGGCATTGCGTTATATTTTCCTCTTCATCCTTAGTTATCATACACAAAGAGATTGTTTGTTTCGTCATTAGCAAAAGAGTTTGGACATTGATTTAAATATTTAATTGGTTTAATATTTGATAATTACAGTTAAAGACAATGCCAAAAAAACATTAACGAACAATAAACAATACTAACTAAAAAATTAATCAATCCCTAACGACCTCTAAATAATATAATGATAGAGGTGACCCATTAGTGTATGGTATTGGCGAAGGAAATATCTATGAGGGGCAGATGAAAGCGAGCTTGCGAGCTTTCTCGCAAGCATATACCCATTATTGATAAGGTAGCGCATGGGTCTCTTATTGATTAAAGAAAAAAGTAATCAACCAATTGCATGGCTCCTTATGTTTTTGAGAAGTGGTCTTGGTGATTGGTATCTTAACTATGTTACCTAACCAAAACCAATAAATAGGGAAAGAACATACCAAACTAATATTTATTTTCATATATATCCCTATATATAGCAGCTATATAGAACAATGGAAAATATCTATACTAAAAAATATATATTTAAGTATGTAATATTACCAAAAGCTTTAAATATGGATATTAATATATGTGTTGCAAAGAGCACTTCATAAGAGGTGTTCCTACATAGAATGTATAATATACATCGACGATATTATACTAAAAAACAAAAACACTTGGAGGTGTTTGTAAGATGAGATTTCAAAAAGCTATAAAGAGGATGATTGCATTAGGCACAGGTGCGATAATGTTAAGTTCATTTGCATCTGCCGCAGTAGATCTGGCTAATTACCCAGCGCCATTCATTAAAGATGGCAAATTCAGCGGATTTCTAGTAGTTGGCGACAAGGCAGCTGCAGAAGACGTCATTGGAGTTTCTGACATTGCAGTAAGTTTGCAGGCAGCAGCAGTTACAAAAGTCACAACAACAACACCAGGCCAAGTTTCAGTTGAAGGCGATGCTTGGAAAGTAGGCACATCAACAAAAAGACTAGAGTTAAGCGAGGACTTAACAGCAGGTACTGCTACTGATCTAAGAGAATTGTTAATGAATATAACAACATTTATTCAAAAAGGCGACTTAAAAGCGCTTGATTCAGGTTCTGTTACAAACAACAAAGCAACATCACCATACAACCAATATTTATACCTATTGGGCGGAACAACAAGTAGAAATTTAGATAGCGGTTATGTGGTATACACAGAAAGTGACGATGACGTATCAGCAGATTTCTTATTCTTTAAATCATCAAGAGAGTTTGCAAGATATTTAGCTGAATTTACAACTGCTTTGGAAAGTGATGTAGATGACTCAGCTGGCTCATCATCAACAACTGGTTTGTTCTTGACAGATATGCAAGATGTTGATGTTACATTGTTTGGCAAGAAGTATACAATAGTCACTGCAAAAAGAACCTCAACAGTAGGCAGCAGTGCTGAGTTAACTTTAATGGGAGGAGCAGGAAAAGATACCTTGCTTGAAAAACAAACAAAGACATACACAATCGGTGGAAAGAACTATGAAGTTACACTGAATTTTGTTGACGCAGACGAAGCACAGTTTACAGTCAATGGCCAGACAACAAGAAAGCTAAAGGATGGCGACACAGACAAGCTATCAGATGGCACAACTGTTGGTGTAACTGACATCTTGTACCAAGACTATGCTGGCGGCATCCATAGCTCAACATTCTTTATTGGAGCCCAAAAGCTCTTCTTAAAAGATTCAGATGTAGTTAACATCGGCATTGGAGAAAATGCATTAAAAGTTGACGACAACACAATTGACGACGCAATTGTTACACTGGAAGGTAGTGACACAAACTCTACGTTCAAAATAACTAGAGTACATGTCAACATGTCAGCTGATGACGACTTTTATGTACCAGCTGGCGGAAAGCTAAGCGAAGCAATCAAGAAGGAAGGCGGATCAACAGCAGAGCCAGAAGTCTTGTTCACAAGCAACTGGGATATTGAGTATAGGGGCTTGTCAAAAGAAACAATGGAAACAGTAAGGATTAGAACAAGCGGCTCAAGCGAGTACAATTTAGAGTTCCAAGATGGAGATGGAAACAAGGTAAGTGTTCCAATTGCAAAGGCACCAAGTGGCGCATCAGTAATATTTGGTGAGCAGGCAGGAAGGGCTTTAATAAACAAAGAAAACAGAACCATTAGCAAAGATGACTACTTTGTTTTGTCTGATAGCACAGCTGGCCGTAAAAGAGGAGAAAGGCCAACTTATGTGATGCAGTATAAAGGTTCAGACAAAGTAACAAATGACAACCCACTACTTAAATTTAAGAACTTAGGAAGTGGAAAAACAGTGGAGCAGAGTTATAGTGCTGCAACATCATTGACAGCTGGAATTGGACCAAGTGGAGAATCAGGCTCAGTAGCAACTTTAAAAGTTGGTGGCTCTGACTTCAAAATTTTCAACGCCACTTCAATCAAGTCAAACGACTTTGGCATTGTAGTAGACTTAAACGCAGATGGTGCTATAGCTGCGTCCGTAAGTGCACAGGGTTACAATTTGTCACCAGTTGTAATTACATCAAAGAGTGGCTTAGAGATAAACGTAACAAACGAAACTGGTATGCCAAATGAGGACACAACTGATATTGTGTTTGTCACCTTCAGAATGCCTGACGAAGCAAGAGATGGTACAGCAAGAGACAGTGTAGAGACTTTGCAAGCAACAGTAATGAGGTGGAACTTAACAGCTGCATCTGCAAAGGTACAGATGGCTCAGGACACTACAACAGAGACGCGTAGAATCAACTTAAGAACACCAAGCGGAGAAACAAACATTGCATATGGTTATGACTCATATGGTACAAAATACACATATGAAACACCAACAAATGACCCAGCAACGATTAAGCTTGAAATTCCAGCAAAACAAAGTGTACCATTAGTGTACATAACTGCGCAAGGAGCTTCATTCAGCGAAGTTGGAGTATCTTCAACAGATGCTGTAACACTTCAAAGAATTGAAGTTGGAGCTACAAAACTGGCATCAGAAGTAAAAGATGTCAAGGCTCAGAACACAATCCTTGTAGGCGGACCATGTGCAAACGCAGCAGCAGCAACAGTTATGGGCAATCCAGCTGATTGTACTGAAGGATTCACGCCAGGTGAGGGTATCGTACAGCTATTCGAGCATGCAAATGGAAACGTTGCAATGCTAGTAGCAGGTTATGCTGGCGTTGACACAAGAAATGCTGCACAGGTTGTATCCAACTACGGCAGCTACAAAGGCCAATTAAAAGGCATGAAGGTAGTTGTCAAGAAGGTCAACAACCAGTTGACAGTTGCTGCACCAGTAACAGTTTAAGGGTTTAACCCTTAATTTTCTTTCTTTTTTTGTTTAATTTCATTAGTTGGAATTCTATACACTGATAATACCATCCTAGAGATGAACCATCAATAAACAAAACAACGCAATAATTTAAACTCATCAAACCCTAACGACCTCTGGTCGGATAGGTGATAGAGGTGACCCGTTAGTGGATTGTATTTGCAAAGTAAGAACTATGAGGGTAAATGCATGTGAGAACGCTCGCATGCTCGCGTTCAATTCACCCATTATCGCTAGGAAAGTGCATGGGTCTTGTATTTTTGATAAAAGTATAAACTAACTTGTCTTTGTATTATAGAACATCTTATCCTAATAATTCTCCTAAGAATATGTTGTGCTTTGTTCTTTTGATTCTTAGCTTTACCTTTTTGCCTTGTTCATAATCACAGTTTGGCACAGAAATCAGCCTATCTTTAGAGACAGCAAGCATTTCGTTGCCTATCCTTCCTGGCAACACTATCTCAGCCTCAATAATTTGGCCTTTTTTGAAAGGCTTAGGCAGCTCAGGCAGGTCTATGACATCAAAAGCGCTCTTATCAAAAATTAATTTTACACCATATTTATGCTCAAGCTCTCTCATTTTATTATAGAATTCTTCCATAGGCGTGCTTTCAATCGGGTTTCTGCCAAACCTATAGTTCAGCATGTTCTGCACGCCTATTGCAGGGCAATTTTTGCCAGCGCCTATCTCTTCAGCAAATTTAGCAAGTTTAGGAATCTCTTCATCATTATAGCCTGGCATCCAAACCGGCACTATAATTAGGTCAAGCTTAGTTTTTGGAATGTATCTTGCTATTTCTAGAACTTTATTCAAGTTATAAGGATAGCCTGCCAATTTTGTAGCTTTTTCAGTGTCCAAGGCATGCAAAGAAAGGTTAATCCTTGTCAATCCTGCCTCTGCCAACTCATCTATTAACTGCTTATTCAACAAAAGCCCATTAGTGTCTATAGAGCTAGTTTTAACACTTTTAACCAACATTATGTCTTTGACTAATTCAACTATGTCTGAATAAAGCATAGGTTCGCCCTGAGCATTGATATGGGCATCGATCTTGTTGCTTTGCTTAAACTCAACAATATTCTTGAATTCCTCAACCAAATAGTCTTTCTCGACAACAAAATCAACTTTTCTTCTTGAGTAAGGCCCTTCATCAACAGAGCAGAAAATACAGCTAATGTTGCAGCTTGTTATTGGCTTTATCTCTATTATATTTGTTCCCCTGTCAATTAGCCCAAAATAATTTGTGCCGATTAATGGTATGCCTGACGATTTATGGATATAGGTAGTTTTCTTATGATTCAGCCTGTTCTTTAGGTTTTTGAATGCATTAGACAACAGAAAATCAAGCTTTCTTCTGGCAATGTTTTCAGAAATTTTATTGAATTTAATTGAGTTCCTGTTTATTTCATACGGAGCAATTTTTCCTATGCTCTCGCCTTCCAAATAGCAATAAAATAGTCTAAGGAAATTGACTTTAATCTTATCTTTCTCTTTCTCAAAAGTCAAGTCTTTAAAAACAAGCTCTGCCATACTATATTGTATATAATCTATTTTTAAAAATGTATCGTTATTTTTAAGGCAAATTATTTAAATACTTAGCCATAATTCTAACATTGGGGGTAAAATGCCACAGGAAGTAGTTATAACCTATGAAACTCTGTTCGAGCTATTGAAGAGGGAAAGGGAAAGGCCTGATCTGCAGAAGCTGGAGCCGGCTTTCTTCAGCGATACAATCAGCTATATTAGGGACAAGAAAAAAATTCTCGAGGCAAAGGAAGAGTCCATTTTTGCGCCTGAAGAAAAGAAAAGGACAGAAAGGCAGCTTGAGAATATTTACAAAATCTTAAAAGAACTTTATGAAAGAAGGGAAAAAAAGATAATAAGCCTGGCCCTAGACAAAAGCAGAACAAACTCAAATTTGATAGACACTTCTGCTCTTCTTAAAGAGGAAAAGGTTTTTTTTGAGGCATTAACAGGATTGCTTGATAACTACAGGGAAGCAATACTTTACGCTGTTCTTAACGAGAAATTGCCATTTATGCATACAAGCGATATAGCTAAGTCACTGGAAGAAAAAAAACCTTCAGAAGCATTTAAGTCAGCTCTTGATCTGAAAAAGTTGACAAAGCTTGTCAGATTTATGCATCAAGTGCCAAAATTTGTTGGGCCTGAGCTTGAGGAGTACGGCCCTTTTGAAGAAGAGGACATTGCAAATCTGCCTGTTGAAATAGCTGATGTTCTTATTAATAAAGGAAAGGCTGAAGAGATCAGGGAAGAATAAATCTGTCGACGACAAATTAATTATAAGTCAAATTCAAAACCTTTTTAAACCGCTTAAAAATCCTTTTTCTCATGAAAATGCCCAAAACTTTGATGAGATACTGCCCTTACTGCAAGAAACACGCAGAGCATACTGTAACGCTTACAAAGAAAAAAAATCCCAGCAGTTTGACTTATGGATCAAAAGTGAGGGCAAGGAAAAGGGGCCAAGCCAGAGGCAAGGGCAATCTTGGAAGATACTCAAAGCCAGCAATAAGCAAATTTAAGATGACTGGAAAGAAGGCAACAAAAAAGACTGACTTAAGATTTGAATGCAAGGTCTGCAAGAAAATGCATGTCCAAAGGCAGGGTTTCAGGGCAAAGAAGATAGAGTTTAAGTAAAAATTTTGTAGTTCTAGATTAGATTGATATCAATTCAATGATAAAAAATCCAATAACGAATTAAATCCAATAACGAATTAATAAATCAATCCCTAACGACCTCTAGAAGCATAGTGATAGAGGTGACCCGTTAGTGGATTGTATTTGCAATGACAGTGCTATGAGGGGCACCCATTAAACATCATGGATGCACATGGGTCTCCTATTGATTATTTTTAATATAATAAAGTCTATTTTTGAATTAAATTATAATATTAAAAAATCAATTAAAAATCACTTACATTTATAAATCAAAAAGTCTCCTTCTATTTTGTCATGGAAAGTGCTTAAGAGCTCGCAATTGCTGTTTAAGAAATCCCTAACTTCTGCAAAATAAGACAAGCCTTGACTGCTTCTTATAACAAAAAGAGTAGCCTTACCTTTTAAATTATTCAAAATTTCATTAATATTCTTAATGCCAGATATAAAAATCTCATTGTTGGTGTCTATGAAATCAAGTGCAATATTCCTGCCAGAAGACAAAGCTAATAACGGGACAATGCTTTCGTCGCCAAAAAGCTGAGTATTTTGATCTGAGTGTGATTTAATGTATTCTATCAAATCTGCGCCTCTATCAAACGCCACAAATCCAACTTTTTCCAGAAATAATACATCTGAAGCCAAATTCCATAGAAACATTATAGTTATGATGCTTAAAATAGCAAGCATTATTTTTTTACTGATATTAAATTTTTTGTAAATTTCAACTAAACTATAACTGCCAATAATTGCAAGAAAAGGAAAGGCAATTATAAAATAGAAACCAAATAGTTTCTTCAAAATAAGCAAAAATAGCAAATAAACAGCAGAAATAATTATAAAAATATTGATTGGTTTTTTATTTTTTACAAAAATGAATGAGAAAGCCGCTACAAACAAGATCCAGTTTAACTTAACAATGTCTGAATATTCTCTGAAATTTTGCTCAAGCCCAAGGCTTTTTTGTAAATGGTATTTGTAAACAAACTCAATATAATTGCTTCCTGCAATCAGCATAAACACAACATTAAAAAACAAAAAAATGCCTAAAAATGCCGTCGATAACTTAAAAAATCTTTCTTTTCTGGACAGCAGGACAAATATCAAGATTACAAAAATCGGAATTAAGGCAAGCAGCCTTGTCAATCCAGCCAATGCAAAAAAAATGCCAGCTGCGTAGCTGCTGTTTCTGTTATACAATAAATAAACTCCCATCATCAAAAACATGACTGCTAGATTAACCCCAAAATCAAAAACTGAATTAAACATTACACTATAGCTAAATAGAAATAGTAAAGAAGAGATAACTGCTTCAGCACTTCCAAATTTTTCTTTTGAAATTTTAAAAACAAAGAAGGATGTAACTAAGATTGAAATCAATGGCACCAATTTTAAAGCTATAATGTTAAATCCAAAAATGCCATAAATAATAGAAATTAAATAGATATGCAAAGGAGGATGGGCATAAAAAAAATCTTTGTAAGGCAATTTTCCCTCACTAATCAATTTGCCCATGTAGAAATATACATTTTCGTCTCCTGGAGAGGCTTTCACCAGCCCCTTGCTGGTTATCAGGGCAAATAGGATTAAAAATATAAAAAACAAGATATATACAAATTTATTACCATCTTTTAGCATAAGCTGTTATTTTTAAATTTTTATTTATAATCTTTATGTTTTGGCAAGGGAAAGGTATATAAATGCAGAATGATTACATATAAACCGGTTAAGGGGGCTAAAAATGGCGAGAATTAGGGAGTCTACAAGCAAATTTATCAAAATCAGATGTCCAAAATGCAAGAATGAGCAGATAACTTTTGGCAAGACTGCAACTAGAGTTGATTGCTTGGTGTGCGGAAAGATACTTGCTGAACCGACTGGCGGGAAAAGCAGGGTGAAGGCCAGGGTTTTAGAAGTTCTTGAATAATAAACCCTAAAAATGCTATTTAAAAAACAGGATTTTCCCGAGGATAGTGACTTGGTTCTTTGTACTGTGACTAGTGTGCAATTCCATTCTGTATTTGTTGATTTAGACGAATATGGAAAAGGCGGCATGATACATATATCTGAAGTGGCCCCTGGCAGAATAAGGAATATAAGGGATTTTGTAAAAGAAGGCAAAAAGGTTGTATGCAAGGTTTTGAAGATAAACAAGGAAAAAGGGTACATAGATTTATCGCTTAGAAGGGTAAATGAATCCGAAAAAAGAAGGAAAATTGACGACATCAAGCGAGAGCAGAACGCAGAAAAAATAGTGGAGATAGCAGCTGGAAAGATTGGCATAAAAACTGAGCAGCTTTACAAAGAAATATCAGACAAGATTTCAAAAAATTTCACATCTCTTCATTCATTTTTTGAAGAAGCGTCAAAAAATGAGAAAATATTGGAAGGCCTTGAGCTGGACAAAAAGCACTTAAAAATCATCGACGAGACAATAAAACAAAGAATAAAGCCAAGCGAGGTTGAAATTAAGGGCAGGCTTAAAATAGCGACATTTGCCCCGAATGGCGCTGAGCTCGTAAAAGAATCTCTGAAAAAAGCTGAAGATTCCGTAAAAGGAAAGGTCAGCATAACCTATCTTGGCTCAGGCTTGTACAGGTTTATGATAAAAGCTCCAGATTACAAAGAGGCTGAAAAGCTAATGAAAAATGCATCTGAAAGCGCTGTGAACTTCATAACAAAGCATGACGGCACAGCAGAGTTCAGCAGGGAATCTGCATGAAGCATATACATAAATGCAAAAATTGCAATAATAAGTATACTATGAAAGATGTGTGTGATTGCGGAAGCAGGACATTAATTGCAAAGCCGCTGAAATACAGCCCTGATGACAGATTAAGCCATTACAGGAGAAAAGCAAAACTTGAGGATTATAAATTTCGAGGCTTATTATGAGAAATGATTACTGGAAAATAACACAATTCGGAAAAACACCAAAGCTTAACAAGCCTGTGTTTATAGAAGGTCTGCCAGGAATAGGTAATGTGGGAAAAGTGGCTGTCGATTTTCTTATAGATGAGCTCAAGGCAAAAAAACTATATGAGGTGACATCTTACACCTTTCCGCATTCTGTATTTGTAAATGAAGACAACCTTGTTGAGCTGCCTATAGTAGAAGTATTTTACAGGCAATTTGGCAATAAAAATGATCTTCTATTGCTTGGAGGCGATGTGCAGCCTATTGATGAAATAAGCTCCTATGAGTTTTCAGAAAAAATACTTGATTTGGCTCAAAAATTCAATGTCAAGCAAGTCATAACCCTTGGCGGCATCGGATTGGCAGATATCCCAAAAAAGCCAAAGGTGTACTGCACAGGCAACTCAAAAAAAATTATAGATTTATACAAAAGCGAACTTGTCAGCAACAAGCTTTATGGCGTTGTAGGCCCTATAGTTGGCGTATCAGGGTTGCTACTGGGGCTTGCTGCGAGAAGAAACATAGACGCTATTTCATTTCTGGCAGAAACTTACGGCCATCCGATGTACTTGGGAATAAAAGGCGCTAAAGAGATATTAAAAG
>Ga0213870_1001372_pt1 | contig 10963 bp, 9 predicted proteins | sample WICALVC2017_Meta_FD_160119 | JGI IMG/M metagenome (GOLD analysis project Ga0213870, IMG submission 160119) | Freshwater microbial communities from subterranean cave lake in Wind Cave National Park, South Dakota, United States - WICALVC2017 | ecosystem: Environmental > Aquatic > Deep subsurface >... | reverse complement strand
CGGGCGAATTGAAACAAAATGTTTCCGTTCGGTATGACCCGCGGGAGCATTCTGATGCTTCCGGGCACCGCCGAGACGTCGTTGCTGTAAAGAGTCAGTCCGAGACGCCGGGCGTCTCCATACAGCCGTTCCAAGCCGGGAATTCCGGTGATGGTGACGAATATACCGGGACCGAGCTTGTCGCTGTTCAAGCCGAGGGGCGAGGCAATCGGCGGGGTCAGGATCTCGCCCTGATAGCGCGGCGTGCGGTCTTTAAGAAAAGAGAAAGTGGCCGGATACGCAATACAGCGCAAGGTTTGTTCCCGCTCCACCCGGTCGGCCGCCGCTATCCCTTTTTTGAGAAGTTCGCCGGATACGGCAATCTCTTTTACCCGGCCGGCCCGTTCCAGTATTTCTCCGACATAGGCAAACGAAGTGAAATAGGCGGGCTGGATGCCGAAAGACAGCCGCGGAGAGCGGCTGAGCTGAACCGCAATGTCTCTCCCTTCCGCTCCAATCCTACGTCCAGAAAGCGTTTCCAAATCAAGGGTGCCGGAAAGATACCCGCTTATTTGCGGCCGGAGAGAACTCTCGACTTGAATCCACTTGGCAAGCGCCTCTTCGTAGGTATTGTCGCCGTAAAAAAAGGTCTTGAGGTATGCGCCGAGTTTTTTATCAAGCAGTACTTCATCGGGGCGGGATGCGGCGTGCGCGGCAAACCCCTCCAGCATCACCCGTTTTTGTTTCTCCCCATAGACCCACGGAACAATAATACTCATCCGCGGCCTGCCGCGCTTTTCCAATTCGTCGTTGAAAGCAATGCCAAGTTCGGTCGCGCGCAGATACGGACCGGTTCCATAGGCAAAATTGGCGACAATGTGGCGTTCCATCTTACGCGTTATGCGGATTGGCGCTTCCCCAGCAGAAACTCGGCAATCTCAAAATCAATCTCCTGATCAATGTCCGCCGTGGGGCGTTTTAACAAATACGGAAGGACTACATCGCCAATCACCGATTTTTTTTCAAGAATCGTTTTTGTCCGGCATACCCCGATATCGGCAGTGGTCTCATACACCACCGGCAGGAGCTGACGAGGCATGGTGTGAGAATCCTTTATTCCGCCAAGCGCGGCAAAAGGCACGATGTAATCACCCTGCGGCCTCCACATCTTGAACGGCGGCTTGGACGGCTGCTGGACCGAGCGGACGCTGTCGGCCTCCGGGTGCGAGACCAAGAGTTCAATCGCCTCATCAATTTCCCGGCCGGTTCTGAGGGGCCCTGTCGGGCGCAGATGCGCGATCAAATCCGGCTCGTAGCCCTCCTGCTCCTCCAGCCACGCCAGGCAGTGCGCAAACACCGGCAGATCAGGCGTATCATCCCGAGCGAATTGCGGCGGCCGCAGAAAAGGCGCCTCCGCGCCCCAGCGTCTCGCAACCTCGGCAATCTCCTCGCTGTCGGTTGAGACAATCGTCCGGTCAATATATCGGGACGCTTGGGCCGCCGAAATACTCCAAGCCAAAAGCGGCTTGCCTAAAATCGGCTTTATATTCTTTTTGGGAATGCCCTTGGATCCGCCCCGCGCCGGAATAACCGCCAGTACTTTAAAATCTTTATACATAATTAGTTACCGGTTATTTTACTCTACAACCTTCTATACTCCGCTCCCTTCACCTTCTCTATCTCCTCGCGGTTGTAGAGCGCCCAGCTGTCAAAAAACAAAACCGGTCTGGAGCTCTTGGCGAGCAGGGAGCGCACGTCCAACTCCGCAAAGGCCCGGTTGTTATTCATCACTATCACCGCATCGGCATTCTTGAATCCGGCTTGAGGGTCGCGCACGAGATTCACCCGGTCCCGAGCGACATCGTCTTTGCGCACCGCCGGATCAAAACCGAAAAAGAGCGGCCGTCCAAGAGAGCGCAGGCGCTGTACCAGGGCGATCGCGGTGGAACCGCGGACGTCCGAAGTCAACGGCTCCCCCTTGAATGCAAACCCCAGGATTAAGATTTTCGGATTTTTGCCGGCGGGGACCCGTGCTTTGAGAAACGCCGAGACATCCGCGGCAACCCGTTCCACCATCCGATCGCTGATCTTACGGGCAGCAGGCACGAGAAGCGGCTCATACCCTTTGGCTTTGGCGCTCTGGATAAAAATGAACGGGTCCTTTTCCAGACAATATCCGCCGACCCCCGGACTCGGCGCCGGAATCCGGGAGCGCTGGTAGCCGTAATTAGCCGCGTCAATCACGCTTTTGCCGTCAATGCCCCAGTGTTTAGCGACCAGAGACACTTCATTGGCAAACCCGAACGTGACGTCCCGATAGGTATTGTTGACCAGCTTCACCATCTCCGCCGCCTCCAGCGAATCCACCAGGACGGTTGAAAGCGTCAAAAATGCGAAGATATTGGCCGCCAGGTCCGAGCTCGCCCGGTTGAGACCCCCGATGACTTGCGGCAGGACCCGCAATTCCTCCAAGGCCTTCCCTTCCGCTGTCCGTTCCGGAGCAAAGGCAAGCAGAAATCCTTCTCCCGCTTTTAATCCGGATTCTTTCTCCAAAATGGGAGCCGCCACATTGCGGGTGGTACCGATCGGAACCGTAGAGCGCAGAATCACCGCATCTCCGGGTTTCAAAACCCGGCCGACGCTCTCCACCGCGGAAGATAAGTATTTCAAATCCGGCTTATACCCGGTTCCCAAAGGCGTCCCCACCGCAATAAAATAAACGTCGCAATTATTTTCTTTGCGGAATGAGTCAACCGCCCGGAAGCGCGCGCCGAGATGATCTTTGAGAAGCTGTGTCAGTCCCGCTTCAAAAAAATGCGGCTTGCCTTTGACGATGGAACGCATCACGTCGGGACTAGCATCAATTCCGTTGACCGTAAAACCCACATCAGCCAGAGTCAGCCCCAGCGTAAGTCCGACGTAGCCCAATCCGACCACTCCGATATGCTTGAAGCGAACATCACTGGAACGCACCAGGTCATAGAATGAAGCGAGATCCAGCACCCGGCGCCGGTCATCAACGATTATTATTTTTTCCAGGCGATCCTTGGGCCACTCTCCGGCCCTAATCTTATCAAACACCAGCGACAGCACTTCAGTCCGGTTGGGCGGCTTTTCAATCACCGAGGGGCTCCGATTCATTGCCTTGACCACCGGATCCCGCACCCCGACGCCAGCGGCAAAAGCGCGGCGGATGTCGCCATTGGTAACAATCCCCAAAAGTTTTTCTCCCCCGTCCACCACGAGAGCAATCCCGGGCGGGAGATCCCGGTCAGTCTTGTTGGCGGTTAGTTTCTTGAGTACCATCCGGATCGGGTCCTGCTGCCGGACAAAAATTTTCGCAAGTTTATGTTCCATGAAGATTCTCGTTCATCATTTCCTCGCCCAAATGGTGAAGTAGAGAGTCATATCGCGGCCGTAGCCGTTGTCCAGACGATCAAGCGCGTAGCAGACCGGTTCAATAATCCAGGCATGTATCCAATCCAATCCCTTCTCCAGCCATCGCGGAATCCCAAGCCCCCTCTCAAAAAAATAAGCGTAATAGCCCGCGGTTGCCAAAAATCCGTTGGTATGCTCCAGTTCCAAATCAACAAAACCGGCCCGGCGAAAAAGATACTCCAAGGCATATTCGGTGTAGCGGAAGTAATCCCACGGCTTCTGGTGCTGACGCCGGATATGCGGAGCCACTGCAAACACCTGGCCGCCGGGCTTCAAAACCCGGTAAAACTCATTAATCACTTTTTGCGGCTCGGAGATATGCTCCATAATGTATTTGGTGGTGACGATCACGTCAAAATGATTATCCGGATACGGAATCCGGTGCCGGTCTTTGGAGCGGTTCTTCGGATCAATGAATTCGTCCCGGAGATAATCCAGCGCCGCATACTCGCAGTCGGCAAAAAAGAACTTTCTATAGAAATCCTCGCGCTCCCCGGACAGATCCCAAGAGGCGTAGATATTAAGCAAGCGGGTCCCGGGCTTGGCCGCCAGGTGCGCGGCATACATCAGATCGAAAATTTTCCGGAAAACCGGATTAATCCGCCTGGCCTTGGGGACTTCAGAAAAAAATAATCGTTCAAGCCGCGCGCGGTCCTTCATTATTACAATCACGGGTTAAGTAGTCATTATTAGCGCGCTGGAGCCGTTCCTGGGTCCCGGCGTCAATCCACCAGCCGCGATGGGCATATGCCCTCAGCGCTCCAGCCGCTGCCAATCGGGGAAACACCTCTCGTTCCAGCATAAATCCTTCACTCTCAATCGCGTCAAAAGCGTCGCGGCGCAGGAGATACCATCCGCAACTCACGTACCCGGGGGTTTTCTCCTGCGGTTTTTCACGAAAAGCGCGTACCCTGCCGTCAACCACCTCTACCAGCCCGTATTCACGCGCATCCTCAAGCCAGACGCAACCAATCGTCGGCGCGCCCGATGAAAAGAACTTCGGGAAGTCAATCCCCGTCATTAAGTTATCGCAGTTGAGAACCAAAAATTCCTCGTGCGGAGCAAATCCATGCGAGGCGAGCTTTACCGCGCCGCCGGTCCCTAAGGGCTCCTTCTCCACGGTAAATTCCAGTTCCCCGGGCCACATCCGCTCGCAAAACTCAATAATCTGACCTGCTCTGTAATGCAAGCTCAAGCGAATGTTACCGATCCCGTTATCCCGCAGAAATTCAATCTGGTGCTGAAGGATCGGCTTGCCAGCGACTCCGAGCAGGGGCTTGGGCAGGCCGTTCGAAATCGCCGCGATGCGGGTGCCAAATCCGCCGGCCAAAATAATCGCTTTCATATTCCGTATGTATAGAGACCATTACAAAACCCTCTCTCCTGCTGCAACTGCGGGATTTTGGCTGCGGCTTCGTCACTCCTCCTTGGCGTACTTTAAGCCAAGTACGCCTGCGTCGTCCTTCCTCGCCTCGCCCAAAATCCCGCAGTTTCGCGACGAAGGAGAGTTTTGTAATGGTCTCGTATTTCCTCATGCCGATTTAACCCATTTATGCTTTCTTCCGGGAATAGTGTGAATCTCGCCATAACGCGCCGTTCTTATCTTTGGGAGAGCGCGGTTACCGATAGCGGAAGAAAGCCTAGCGTACTCGGTATTAACCTGCATGAGTCGGCTTGCCGCCAGTTTAGTAATAGATTTATTGAGCGCGGCATTCGGCATCCGTCCGCGGGATAATTCTACAGTAATTTCAAGGCGCTGGTCCAAATTCGCCATATGTTCCACGCTCATCACAAATAACCCGGACAGCCGGGAAGCGACAAAAAGCGGCTCAAGCGCATACTTAATGTTCTCAACATAAATATTGACGGCGTAAAAAGAAACCGACAAGTCCTTCCGGCCGTACAGGTAGACAAACGGCAGCCGCCACTTCTCCAGATCCACGCGGTACTGTCTGGCAATTTCAATCATTCTATCACCGCCGCGATGCATAAATTCCGTAAAACCGAGTATACCGCCGCGATCGCGCGTGTTATACCGAATCAGCGGCAATCCCGCATCAACTGTAAGGGCTAATGAGCCCTCCGAAACAACCTCAAAGTAACGCACTGTCGGGTAGTATTGATAAAGCCCCATGACACTCTTATCATCCGGCAACATATTGTTAATGCCGGATATTTCTCGCAGGACTCTTCGAAACAGAATGGACGCCGGTGTTTCGTGCGCGACCACTCCCGATTCAGCCATACCGTATACGTTGATGATGCTCGTAACATCGTTCTTTTTCCCTATAAGCGCTAAAACATAGTCCCGCCATGTCTCGCTAATCGCCTCGCCCCCCGTCAGTAACCGCACATCCAATCGCTTCCAAGCGATCCCGGACGCCTTTCCTAACTCAATTATATCCTTGACGAATGGAGGATAGCCCGTTAACACTACACGCCTAAAAGAAGACGCTAATTTCTTAATCTCATTCACGGCTTCCGCCCCATCAATCCCCGGCGTCACCATCACGATTGGATTGCCGCAATCAGCCGCCCATTTGGTGGCATTATAGAATTCCAGACCGGCAATCCATGTGCCTAACGCAAATGAATTGACGCATAGCGTACTGGCGTCGCGGGTCCCAAAGATATTTTCGTATATCTGGCGGAATATCATACCGACTACAGCGTCCTGGTTGCGTCCCCGCGGCCAAAAAAATGGTATCCCCGTGGAACCCGAACTCGTCGAAATATATTTGGCCGAAGCTAAAATACCGTCCCAGCTTAAATCCTCTATGCTGTATTGCGTGATATAGTTCTTTTTATCAATAAGCGGAACGCGCTCAAAATCCGTTTTAGTCCTTATGGTGTCCGGCTTGATTTTCATCTTCTTAAGAAAATGTCTGTACGCCGGAACGCGCCGCGCGGCTTCGCGGAAAAGATTGAGAGCGCGTTTAAATGCCGGCCCGTCAGAATTGGATCGAGCCGCATTGGGTTTTAAATGACCAAGCGGGGGCGAGAACACACCCGAATGATCAGTATGGCGATTACCGGCAGTCATTAGTTACTGGTTATCAGTAATTAGTGATATTCCAAAAGCTTGAGCGAATTCTTTCGTTCGCGCCATTCTTTGCTTCTTTTGGCGTGCGTCATTGTAGCCCGGAATAAAAACCTGTTCACACCCTATGATATAACGGCCGGATGGGAGCTCTGCTTTATTCGCGATTCGCCGCGCCGCATAGGCAACGGCGACCCCGGCCATTGCAGCGGCTGTTCCTAACTGTGCTACGCCCGAGAGGCCTTTCCCAATATTGAGAATGGACTGCTGGTGTCGTTCGGTAAGGTACGCCGGGTCAATAATCCTAACCGCCATTCTTATTGACTGATCGTCGTCCATACTGCTTATTTCTCTTTCAGGAATCCGGCCGTGAAAAATAGGCCGCCCTGACTCCTGGTCAAAGCGCTCCACATCAACAATAACTCCGTCGCCGTTATCGGTTGCCATCAGTACCGGAATCTTATACGCCCGGCAAATCTCGCGCGCGAGGAATTTCAGATGGAGCGCATCCATCTCATCAATGAAGATGCCAAGCCGCGGATCGCTCCCGATAAAATCTTCAAGCGTGTCCTTGCCCACCCCCTTTTCCGAAATATAAAGTTCGGCAAAAGGATCCAATTCCCAGACATTGCGCGCCGCAACGGTTGTTTTATTTAATCCGGCATCAAGCAGAGAGGCGCGGATGCGGTTGAGATTTGAGATCTCCACATGGTCCGGGTCGGCGATCTTGATACGTTTTGGCCCGCCGCTCGCGACCAACGAAGACAAGACCGCCGAGCCGACCGAGAGACCGGCAATACCCACGGTGAGATTGCGGTAATTCTTTTGTTCCTCCTGGATGATCAGATTGCGATTGCGGGCTGTGCGCAATTCAAAATAGAGTTCTTCGGGTACCGTCCGCACCGCAACATTACGCCAGGGGTAATAAATCCAGACCGGTTGAATGCGGTGGGAACAAAGGAAATCCGCGAGCGGCTCGGCCGCCTCCGGCATCCCTTTTTTGAGCCGAGGATTTCTAATAAAAAATAATTCCGTGACCGCGCTTTCAAACGCGTCAATCACCGCTGTCCCTGCGGGCAATTCCTCCTCTCTCTTGAAGAACTGCGGCTTCTCCAATCCCATACATATAAAAGTACCATACTTTTAACCCTTAGCAAAACCGCGTATGGTGGGCGTATGCATATTACAGTGAATAACACCCTCATCAATTACAACTTGTCCGGGAAGCCCGTCGGAATCGGCGACGGCGTAATCGTATTTATCCACGGCTGGGGGCGGACTATGGAGGATTTTGACGATCTTGCCGCGCGGCTTGCAGCTTATTTTCCGAAATATTCATCTCTGCAGCTGGATCTGCCGGGGTTTGGCGGCTCCCCGCTCTCCAAGGAGGACGGATTCTCTCTTGACGACTATTGCGCCGTACTCTACGGGTTGTTGGATAAAATCGGGACGGGACGCGCAATACTTATCGGCTATTCGCTGGGCGGGAGGATCGCGATAAAATTTGCGGGGCTCCATCCGGATCGGGTTGAAAAACTGGTATTGATTAGCGCCGCGGGCATCCGCCGCCGGGCGCCCCGACTCATCTTGCTTAGGGTTGCGAGGTCTCTTTTCAACACCTTATTTTTCTCGGTTCGCGATTTTACATTCATCCTCCGCCTCAAAAATCTATTCGGAGCCGTATTCGGCAGCCGCGATTACCGAGTCGCCCACGGGGCCCTGCGCGAGACCCTGAAAAGGGTGCTCGCCGAGGACCTGCGCCCTGATGCCAAAAAAATTTCAGCCCCCACTCTGCTACTTTGGGGGAAAAACGACAGAATCACTCCTCCGCGCGACGCGGCCGAATATCACGCGCTCATCAAGGATTCGCGGCTGGAGATACTAAACGGAGGGCATTTCATTTTTCTGGAAAAGCCGGAGAAATGTACGGACAGTATTGCGTCATTTTTGAAGAACTGAAGAGTTGAATACCCGTGTCAGCGCCCGCTCCTCTCCAAATCGCTCCTCTGCCGCTTGGATTAGCTTCTCCAGGAGTTGCGGCAGAGGCACGCCCGAGGCCTCCCACAGATGCGCCTGCAAAGACCCGGGCAGGGTGTTCACTTCGCCCAAATACCATTCCCATGTCCGGGTATCTATCAAAAAATCAAACCTGCTGACGCCCGAGGCCCCCAGGCCGCGATACGCTTTTTGTGCGGCGTGTTTCAACGCCTCCTCCACCGCCGGCGGCAGCCCGGCCGGTATTCTGCTTTTGGCTTTGCCTTTTTCCTGGCGCAGAGTACCACCTTTTATTAAGTATTTTTCTTCAAAGGTTTGATAAGCGCTCCGGAAGCGCGGCTCCTCGGTGTCGGAGACGATAAGATCGCGATGTCCGATTACCGCAACATTGACCTCTTTCAAATTCTGAATCGCTTTCTCGGCCAAGGCCTCGGTATCAAACTCAAACGCAACTTCCAAAGCCCACTCTAGCTCTTTCGGGTTCGCGGCTCTGGATACCCCGATGCTTGATCCTAAGGCATTCGGCTTGACGAACATCGGAAAAGTCAACTCTCGGGCCGCGCGCGCGGTTGCCTCTTCTTTGTTTTGACAAAACTCTTCGCGATTGATAACTGCCGTCGGTACGCCCGGAATCCCGAGGCCATGCAAAAGCCGGCGGGTATGGATTTTACTCATTGCGAGAGCGGATGCCCGAACCCCGCAGCCCGCGTACGGGACTCCGGCCATCTCAAAAAGCCCTTGAATCGTGCCGTCTTCTCCAAAAGAGCCGTGGACGCAGGGAAAGGCAAGGTCAATCCTGATCTCGCGGCGAGGCGTAAAAAATCTCGGCCGCGGCCGGAGAACCAACGCGCGGTTTTGAAATAAAAAAGAGTCAACCGCGTGCGGCCGAAGCATTGCATCCAACCGCGGCTGACGGAAAAAAGCAATATCGCCCAAGGCCCTGCCCGAAAACCATTCTCCGTTTCTTGAGATATAGACCGGAATCGCCTGATACCCGGGGAGAGCCCGGAATCCGGCAATCACCCGCATCGCGGTCAAGATAGAGATGTCATGCTCTGTAGAGCGCGACCCAAAAAACACGCCGACGGTCTTCACGTTGAAAGAATGCGAATCAATACCTTATACATGATACACGATGCAAGCCCTGATCATAAGTTTGCTCCTCAAATCCTCAAATCATTCCGACATTCTCAAGAATGTCGGAATGATTTGAGGAAAGAGTAAAGTATTCTCCCATAGGGAGAAAGTCCATGCTCCACCGACCTTCCGCGGTATCTTTTGTCAACCAAGCCCGCATGCGTGAGACGGCGCGTATGTTCGGAGATCGTTTTTACATTACAGCGAAGAATATCGGCAATGCCCTCAACCGTCACTCCCGTATTGGCGGCAATCGTAAATAAGATGTCAATGCGCCGGTGATTGGCTATCCCCTTGATATGCCGTTCTGTCTCTTTGGAAGTTTTCATACCCTTATCCATACGTCTCTCTTAACACTATATTCCTACATTCTCAAGAATATAGGAATATAGTTTAGGGTGTCAAAGATAGATCGCGGGACGGTCGTAGGGCGAGAAATAAATACAATCGCCGTCTTGCGTAATTCTTTTCAAAACTTCCTCAACTTCCTTCGCGCTATCATAGCGAATAAGGCGGTCCTTATCAAATCCCGTCTCGGCAAGGCCCTGCGCCACCGCATCGGTTACTTGAGTCCTCCCCAGCAAAATTATATCAAACTCTTTGGCGATTCTTCTGCCAAGCTCCCGATTTATCCGCTCGCTTTCGTTTCCCTGCTCTTGAATGCCCGCGAATACGCCGATTTTTCTGCGCTTAATCCCGCGCAGCGCCTCCAGCGCGGATGCCGCGCCGTCAAGAGTCGCGTTGTAGCTGTCATCAATCAGCAAACGATTTCCGGGGACGTAGAAAGGATGCAGTCGCCTCTCCAACGGATGCAATTTTTTTATGCCGGAGCGGATTTCTTCCCGCAAAAGCCCCAGTTCACCCGCAAGAAAAAGCGCCGCGCCCAATGGCGCGCAATGGTGGGACCCCATAAGGCCCATGGTTTCTCCAATCACACTCCCACGCTCTTGGGTAATTTCTACTCGCATTTTTATCTCGTCCTCCGTCTGCCACGATATTTTCCAATCGCCGCTTCCCTCCCGGCTATAGGGTATCAGTCGTATTCCACGCTCTTCCCATTTTTTCTTGCGCTCGCCGACCGCATGGGTAAGATTTTTCGCGTCCGAATTCCATAATCCGATTCCTCCGCCGGGCAGCGCGTCTATGAGTTCCGATTTTGCCGCTTGAGTCGCCTCCAGCGATCCGAAGCGCTCGCGATGGGCTTCATTGAGGCCGGTAAGAATCCCCACGGTCGGTAGAACGAGCCGGCACATCGCCGCAATGTCGCCCCTGCGATACGCGCCCATCTCCACGATCACCACATCCCCGTCTTGAAATTGAGTCCTGCGGATCCATTGCGCAACGCCAAGAAGCGTATTCACATTCTCCGGAGTT
>Ga0213870_1001371_pt1 | contig 10972 bp, 7 predicted proteins | sample WICALVC2017_Meta_FD_160119 | JGI IMG/M metagenome (GOLD analysis project Ga0213870, IMG submission 160119) | Freshwater microbial communities from subterranean cave lake in Wind Cave National Park, South Dakota, United States - WICALVC2017 | ecosystem: Environmental > Aquatic > Deep subsurface >... | reverse complement strand
AATAAGGGTTACATGCCAAAACTCCATTCGAAATAGGGAGGAAGTTCCGTTAAATGGGCTATTGAGAAGCTATGCTTTATTTTTTCGCTACTCTCATTTTATAGCCACAAATTCTGCGGAAGAGCCACTTTTTCTCTATCGAAACATTCCTCTGAGCCTCTTGCAAAAGTCGTCATTCCCGTGAAAACGGGAAACCAGAGTTTTTGTAACATATTGAAAAGACTGGATTCCCACTTTCGTGGGAATGACAAATATTTCTCTTTTAGGACTTTTGCAAGAGGCTCCTCTTTATGGACTTTGAAAAAGTCTTGCATCCACTGGTTGTCGGCTTTGTTCATAACACAGCGCTCAACCTGGACAATTTCCAGTATCGCTACAAGATGCTTTTCTTAATCTGTTTATTCGGGTTGATAGACATTCCTTGAGGTGAGGAAATAAACTGCGTTGAACGGTACCCATTAGCCATGATATTCTCTGCTTGAGCTTCATCGGTTTTCCTCCGGGGGGTTGGATTTTTTGCAAAAAAACACAATACCACGAAAAAGCCTTTGAAGCTCCTATTTTAAAGGGTTATCTAGATTTTTATCCATATTTTTGCAAGAGGCTCATCTATTTGAAAGCTTTGCATAGTCTTGGAACGTTTTTCAAACAGGATAACTGTATCAGCAGGGTGGAGCAATTCTGGGTCAAATTTCAAAATCTCGAAAACACTGATCCTAAAATTTAAGGTTGGTGGTGAATAAATGGCGAGACAATTTTTATTTTGGGGTAAACGACAGGATATAAGACCTTCTTCACTTTCGCAGAAAACGCAGTACCCGTCCCGGCGAGGGACTCAAAATTTATTCCATACTTTCAGTTTGTTGGGGCGCTTGGAGTTTGTGATGGCTGCCTCTGTGTTGGCGGGGGGTGCTGTTGGTTTTGTGCTGCAAAAACAACTGGGATTTACATTTCCGGGACTGACTATTTTGGGTGTGGTCTTAGGAGTGTGGGTGGGCTTGCGGCAGACCTATCGAGCGATCATGAAAACCATGCCAGAAGAGCATTCTGAGAAAGATTCAATGCGGAAGAATAGGGAACGAGAGGCTGGGTTAATTACTTCGGAGTTTCCATTTGAATTTTTATGCTTTTTGTTCTCATGAACCGAATTGAGCCCATTTTACGTTTGCTCCTTTCACTCGGCGTTTCCTTGTTCATCCTGGCCTTGATTCTCTCGCTGTTTTTGACCGAGGAAGAAAACGTGAGTCGTGTACGATTGATGTCGGCATTGAAAAATATTTCTTTTGCCGCGCTTTTGCCCTATGTCGTTTGCCAAATCGGGCAGACCTATTTTCGCGCCATGCGATACCGTGTTTTGTTGCTCGGGGGGAAAGGGAATGTCGTTCCTGACATGGGACGCATGTTCTTGGTGAGTGCCACCCGAAACATGTTTGTAGACATGCTCCCGGCACGGCTTGGAGAGCTGACGTATCTGGCCATGCTGAACCGCGGATATAATGTTCCTGCGAATCTTTGTCTTTCATCGCTAACTGTCAGTGTCCTTTTCGATTTCATGGCGCTTTTTATCTTCGTTGGAACCATCATTTTGTATAGCCTGACCATTTCTCATGTTGAAGGCTGGATGTTGACCTCGTTACTTGTGTTGACTCTCTTGATTGGCATCGGGGCAGGAATTCTTTTCTTTGGTATTCATCTCGCAGTCAAAATGAAAAAATATTTGACACATTCTTTTCAAGAAATTCGCCTCGTCCGATTGGCCTTCAATTTAGCCCAATCCTTCGCCGAAGCGATGGATCAAACGCGCCGAGCGTGCATTTTTTGGAAAGTATTTGCTTTGTCCATCCTGATACGAGGACTGAAATATACGGGTTTATTTTTCACTTTTCTCGCCGTTGTCACGAGTAATTTTCCCGAATTTGCCTCTCTCTCCTTCCCGGAGGTTTTCGCCGCTCTGTTTGGAAGCGAAGCGGGCGCAAGCATGCCGATTCCAACGTTCATGAGTTTTGGAAGCTATGAGGCGGGAGGGACTTTGGCTCTCACCCTCCTCGGTTTTTCCGCAGAAGCGTCCATCCTGGGGCTTTTAACCATGCACATCTGCAGTCAGTTTGTGGACTACACTTTGGGAGCTGCCGCAATTTTAGTTTTTATCATGACTGTCAGGAAAGATAAGAATCCCACGCCCACTAGTGCTCCGATCGCTTGGAAACGCTATGCGGCCATTGCCTGCATCATTTTTCTTTTCGGAGGAGGAATTTCTGCTCTGAATCTCAGGAAACTCAAGAAGTCAGGTGTCCTCGAAGCCCAGCCTGAAGCGGGTCATGAAGAGCGGGTTGGAGATTCTGATCTTCGTGCAGCGAGACAACTCCTTGGAAATCGTGAGGGAATGTTGGTCTGGAGTTCAAACCGCTACGGAAACCACGACATTCTTCTGATGACTTTGTCGGATATGCGGATACATCAGCTCACTTCACATCCTCATACTGAATATTTTCCTAGGATTTCGTCTGACGGAAAAAAGATCGTGTTTGCCAGATCTAAGATTCCCTGGGTTTCCCAACGAGATATTCTTTCTTGGGAAATCTGGATGCTTGACTTGGAAACCCGGAAGGAAATACGGATAGCCGAATCCGGCAACGTGCCTACGTGGTCGCTAGACGGGCAGAAAATCTACTTTCAACGAAACGGGAAACAATTCGTGCAGCACGACCTAAAAACCGGAAGCGAAGAAATCCTTTTTGAAAGCGGTAAGAACGGCATCCAAGACGGACTGGATATACAGACTCCGGACTATGATGAAACTCGCGGGCTTCTGGCAGTCACATTCCGGGGAATCAAACAAGTCACGATGCTCTGCTCAAAACACGAGGATCCCATCCAGATCGGCGGAGGCTGTCAACTCTCCTGGTCTCCGGACCATTCCTGGCTCTATTATGTGGACAAGCCGGGGGACATCAAAAATGCGTTCTATCGCATGAATTTCGAAACACGTAAAAAAGAACTGCTTCTGGACATGCCGATGCCATACAGTCATGAATACTTTCCCAGAATCTCCAACGATGACCAATTCCTGATTTGCGGCGCCAGTACGGGGGGACATGAACACGACCAAGCCGACTACGAGATTTTCCTATGGAAAATGGGCGAACCGAGGGAGAGCGTTGTTCAACTCACTTTTCATACAGGCAATGACTGCTGGCCGGATCTTTTCCTGAAAAATTGACATTAAGCCGCATATTTCGTAGTTGGTACCTGAAAGAAACCTATTAATCCATGAGCCGTAAAAGTATTAAGAAGAAATCATTCCGAATAACAGAGAATCCGCAGATAGAAGCTCCTATGTTCAAGGGTTATCCGAATTTTTATCCATACTTTTGCAAGAGGCTCACTCATTAAACTTTTATTTTAAAGATACCATTCAATGGCTGTTCCCCAGTTCTCCTTCCTCCCTCTCCCTTCTCCATTATTTTCTTCTCAGACTTTCCACAAATTTGTCGCAGGTTTCTCATGAGTCCTCTCCCCATTCTCAATTTTTCAGAGTCCCGCAAGCTGGATCAAGACACCATTCAATCTGGGCTTGTTTCTGGGTTCGAACTCATGCGTCGGGCAGGACAGGCGATGGCAGAAAAAATTGCTGAGATTTGTGCACGGAAACATTTTTCGAAAGAGATTCTTATCCTGGCAGGGAAGGGGAACAATGCTGGAGATTCGTTTATGGTGGCAAAGGCTCTGCTGGCCCTGGGATTTTTTCCTAATGTATTTCTGACCTATCCGAAGGAATGTTTGAAAGGCGATGCGCTCTTACATTTCAAAAAAATGGAAGAGGCTGGAGTTCTTTTTTCAGAGTCCGGGACTGGAACTAAAATTTGGAATTTTTTGAAGACCTTTTCCGGAGACGTGGTGGTGGATGGACTTTTGGGGACAGGATTTAATGCACGGTCGAAATCCGTTGAAATCTCTGAAATCATTGAGGCATTAAACGCGAGTCATTTTTGGGTGTTTGCCTTGGATATTCCTTCTGGAATGGGCGAGCGAGGAGAAACTTTCTGTGTGCATGCTGACATAACGCTCACGGTCGGGGCTTTCAAACAAACTTTTCTGAAACGTGAAAATGTGAATTTGTGCGGTAGAATTATTCCCATGGATATTGGATTTCCGGAATCGTCGAAATCCCTGAATTCAGACGCACGTGTTTTTGTGCAAGACGATTTGAAAAAGCATTTTAAACGCAGACCACGGAGCGCGCACAAGGGAAACTATGGACACGTGCTTCTTGTCGGAGGAGCTTATGGTTTTTCAGGCGCTTTAGTGCTTGCTGGATTAGGCGCTTTAAGGAGCGGCTGCGGATTACTGACTTTGGCATCCGAGACGAAAACGCGTAACATTCTACACGCCTCTTTGAGTGAAGCAATGACCTTGGATCTGTCAAAATTGAATTTAAAAGAAATGGAAAAATTTGATGCAGTGGGAATTGGACCCGGACTCGGCACAAGCGCTAGGGCAGCACAGTTTTTATCCGCAATAGTGAAAACAGGTTCGCAGCCTTTGGTGTTGGATGCGGATGTCTTGAATCTATTAGCGATGCAAAAAATTTTCTTAAAAAAATCCGAAAGACTGCTTGTGCTCACGCCGCATCCTGGAGAAGCGGCAAGGCTTTTAGAATGTACCGTTTCAGAGGTAGAATCGGATCGGTTTTCGGCTGCCCGAACTTTGCAAAAAAAACAAAATGCATGGATTGTTCTTAAAGGTGCTCATACCGTGGTATGCGGTCCGGAAGGAATTCTTCTGCATTTGAGCGGAACGCCCGCAATGGCTTCTGGTGGAATGGGAGACGTGCTCACAGGAATGATAACGAGTTTCTTAGCGCAGGGATTTTCGCCCTGGGATGCCTGCAATGTCGCAGTGGCTTTACAAGGTCTGGCCGCAGAAGAATTAGAATGGGAAATAGGTCCCTTTGGTATTCTAGCTTCAGAAGTAGCAAAACAAGTGCCCTGTGTGATGAAAACATTCATCTGACATAAGCGACGGACACACATGGCTCCTCAGGGTTTGGGGAACTGGGAAAACTTTTTTGAAAAAAAGTTTTCCCAGGCCCTTTCAAAAAACTTTCTAAGGGTGCCAGCCAAAGCAGATGAGGGTGATGAAAAATCCGATGACATAAGCGACGGACACATGCCAACCTTGTTTAATCCAAGAAAAGACAGATTTAGCTTCTGGGAAAATATTAGAGATGGCTACTCCGGCGGATGATCCGAACCAGGTTATGGAGCCTCCGTAGCCTACGGCAAAGGCTAAAAGTCCCCAATCGTAGCCGCCCTGATCGAGTGCTAACTTAGTGAGAGGGATGTTGTCGAACACGGCAGAGACAAATCCTAGTCCAAAGGTAGTTTTCCAAGAGGCGCTAGGAAGCTCATGAACAGGCATCAGGGAAGCGCAAAGAACCAGTGAAAGTAAAAACAAGCTTCCCTTAAACGCATTTGGAATTTCGTTCCAAGCTGTTTTCCGAAATCCGGCGCCTACCAACAAAGCTCCCCAGAGACCTGCTGCTGGAAAATCGAGAAACACATTGGCGAGGATGGTCCCAATCAGCATGAGCGCCACAATGTTCACGCGCCCCCAATCGATGGTTACGGCATGAATTTTAAAATCAGTGATGGGGTGATGACGGTGTTGTTGATGGGACGCGAAAATTCCAGAAAACAGGATCGCAAAAAAAGCGCCCGGCATGGCGGGGAGAAATTTCGTAGCAGGGATTTTGGCTATCCACATCATGGTGGTGGTGGTGTCTCCGATGACAGATCCAGCTCCTCCGGCATTACTGGCGGCCACAATCGCGGCAAGAAATCCGATATGGACTTTTTCTTGAAACACGATGCGGGCAATGGTTGCTCCAATAATGGCCGCAGCAATATTGTCTAAAAACAGAGAAAGAATGCCAATAAAAAACAACAGAACCAATCCTGCTCGCCAATCTCGGGGTAGAAAACGCGGCAGGAATTCCGGAATTTTGGAATCTTCAAAATGGCGTGCCAAAATGGCAAATCCAACTAACAATCCTAATAAATTGATGAGGAGTCTGGCTTCATGGCGTACATGGGGAACCCAGTCAAAATGCAGGACGAAAATTTTGTAGCAGGAAATAATAACCAGTGCAGATAGAGCAATAAGCAGCGTGTGACGATGAAAAAATGCCACCCCCAACAGAGTCAGTCCGAACAGTAAGAATTCCATGGGAATTCCAAATACAGCAATGATAAAAGGGTCAGGAAACATAGGGACTTTCATTTTGCGTGATTTGTTCAAGTGTTTGGCGTTTGCGGATGAGGCGTGCTTGTTCGTTTTGTTCCCAAAGAATTTCCGTTGCTTCGGGGAACGAATTGTAATTTTTTGTGGACATGCCGGAGCAGTAAGCGCCAGCTCCTTCGATCACGAGATAATCGCCGATAGTTGCTGCAATCATTGTGCGGGGTAAAAGTCCTTCGGGATTTCCTGGTTCTGGTGTGAGCAGGTCACCGCTTTCACAGCAATGTCCGGCTACCAATACGTTTTCAATATCTAATTTTTTTCTATCTTCTTTCGGCACGAGGATGAGAGGATGCTGTGCGCCGTACAAACTCGGACGCGTTACTTCTGTCATACCGCTATTCACTTTCAAAAAGGTGTAGCCTTCTTTGCCCGTGTTCACTTTGTCGATCACTTGCGTGATAACGCAGGCGGCGAGTGCGACCAGATACGTTCCCGGTTCAATCTCCAACGCCAAGGGACGTCCTGTCACACGATAAAAATCTTCAAAGGCTTCCAAAACCGCGCTTCCTGCAGCGTGTAAGTCTGTTTGTTTCTCGCCATCCATGCGTGCCACTTTGAATCCTCCGCCCAAATTCAGCGAGGTGACACTTTCAAATTCCTGCGCCATTGCGAGACTCATGCGCGCCACTTTTTTCCATATTTCCGGATCAGCACCGCTCCCGATATGTGTATGCAGTTTGTGGATTGTGAGCCCAAATTTTTTAGCGCATTGTTTCAGTTCAGGAATCTGTTCCCACCAGATGCCGAAAGACGAGGATAGTCCACCTACGTTAGTGCGATTAGAATGTCCGGAACCCAGTCCAGGATTGATTCGGATAGAAACCTTGGTTCTTGGAAACAATCTGCCAAAAGATTCTAATTGATGCAGCGAACACGCATTGAACGAAACGCCCTGCGAGACCAGTTCCAATAAATTTTCAGGAAGTTCTTGCGCCGTGATCTGGATTTTGTGTGCTGAAATTCCAGCGCGTATTGCGCGCTCTGCTTCATATCCTGAACTTGCGTCTATAGATAATCCCATCTGGTCAAATAGTTTTAGAATCGCTCTGTTCGGCGAGGCCTTCATTGCGTAACGGACCGTGAGCCCATGGCGATTTGGAAATGAAAGCGCCGACTTGGCAGCGTTCATCAATGTTTTCTCATCATACACGAATACCGGCGTGCCAAAGATCTTTGCAATCTGCCGTACTTGATCAGGATTTAAAAAACGAAGCGAATCCATTTTATACTCTTTATGTAACTACTCAGGTCGCTTCTATGACAAGCGCTGCAGGCGCTTGTCATTTCGACCAGCGGGAGAAATCTTGTTCTCGGCTTTAAAAGGGGAAAGATTTCTCCCGCTGGTCGAAATGACAAAAGGGGTGGTTTTTCTACACCTAGAAGTGACCTGAGTAATTACCTTTTTATTTGGTTTTTTTGAAGAATTAGACTTTACTATAATCTAATTTTTCTGTCAGCATATAGATGACGGGATGGGAGCTGGGAAAACCTTTTAAGATCACTCACTTCCCTCGGGACGACTGCGTCGGGTTTCCCAAACCCTTTCAAAAAACTTTGACTGAGGAAAAATCAACCTTTTACCCATAAATTTATCTCACCCGTTAGTTGCTGACTTCGTTCTTGACGGGAACAACACTGAAGGTTATGATGCCCCATCATTGCCTCTCGGCAAGCTTTACCTTATACGCTATAGATTCTACTCGCTGCCTTCATTCTTCGATCATCGAGTAATTATTTTTTTTATTGTTTCTGTTTGAGTATTTTTAGGAGTTTTGTATTTCATGAATGATTCTGTTTCCGTATCTGGGCTTTCCACAGTTTCTGGTATTTTGGATATAAACAACAAAGGGTTTGGTTTTTTGCGGCAGAAAAATGGGTATTATGTAGAAAACCAAGAAGATCCTTATGTGTCTCCGGATTTGATCCGAAAATTTGGTTTGAAAGCAGGTCTTTTTCTTGAAGGGGAAGATGGACAAGGGAGAGCAGGCAAGCCGGCACTTAAAACAATACTACGTGCAAATGGAAAACCTGTCGATGAATGGCGCCAGATGCAGGCATTTCACACCCTCACCACGATTTCTCCCGATCAACGCCTACGTCTTGAAACTAAAGGCGGGCCTCTGTCCACAAGAATTATCGATCTTCTATGTCCAATCGGGAAGGGGTCTCGTTCCCTGATTGTGGCACCCCCAAAAACGGGAAAAACCACGATTTTGAAAGATTTAGCGCAGGCGGTTACTAAAAATCATCCGGAGATCAAGCTGTACGCACTTCTGATTGACGAACGTCCCGAAGAAGTGACAGATATGCAGCGTTCCATTCAGGGCGAAGTGCTGGCATCCAGTATGGACATGACGATTGGAAACCATGTACGCCTGACTCGCTTGGCGAGTGAGATGGTGAAACGGAAAGTAGAAGCGGGAGAAGACGTGCTGTTGATTCTTGATTCGATCACTCGAGTCTCCCGTGCATTCAACAATTATGATGGTAATTCCGGACGAACTCTTTCCGGGGGCTTAGATTCCCGAGCCATGGAATTTCCGCGCTCTTTTTTTGGTTCTGCACGAAAAATAGAAGGCGGAGGCTCTCTCACAATCGTTGCGACAGCTCTGATAGATACTGGATCCCGCATGGATGAACTGATTTTTCAAGAATTCCAGGGGACTGGGAATCAAGAAATCGTTTTGAATCGCAGAGCTGCCGATAAGCGCATCTGGCCTGCGATAGACATCATCAAGTCACGCACACGCAAGGATGAACTTTTACTCAGTGAGAATGAACTGGAAGGTGCTACGCGTATCCGTCGCGGCCTTTCAGGATTGAATTTAGAAAACACGATGGAACGTCTTCTGGAAACCATTCAAAAATATGAAACCAACGAAGATTTTATCAAAGTTCTTTTGTCCACCAAAATGCCTCGCGCAGAATCTTTTCGGGACGACTGAAATAAATAGAGTGCAGGCTCATCACTTTCAACCTTTAGTCTAAAAACCTGATATGTCTTTTCTCTCTATTGCTCATCTGGGAAATCCTATCCTTCGTCAAAAAGCGAAGTCTGTTTCCCGGGAAGAATTATTTTCTATCGAATTTCAGAATTTTATTTCTGATCTTATTGAAACGATGCTGGAATACGATGGGGTAGGGCTTGCAGCCACACAGGTGCATGTGCTTAAACAAGTGTTCGTGTTTGAAGTTAAAAATAATCCGCGTTATCCTAATCGCGATGCAATTCCGCTCACCATCGTCATTAATCCTGTCTTCAAAAAATTATCTAAAAAAATGGAGGAAGACTTCGAAAGCTGTCTCTCCATTCCTGGATTGGTCGCCAAAGTCCCACGACACAGCTCGCTCACTTTGGAAGGATTGACAAGGGAAGGAAAACCCTTGGAAATGAAATTGTCCGGATTCGCCGCGCGTGTTGCGCAACATGAAAACGATCATCTCCATGGAATCGTTTACCTCGACCGTGTGCTCGACAAGCCTTCACTTGCTTTTGAGCGTGAACACCGAAAATTTTGTCACTCGCCGTGACAGGCAATGTTTGGAGCGGGGATAGATTCCAAGTTAAAGTTTTTTGAAGAGGTTTCCCCAGTTCCTACTTCCATCTTTCCATTCACACTTCTTGAATGTGGTGGTTGTGGCAATATTCCACGATGCCTTGGGTGAGTGCATTGGCGAGTGCTTCCAGGTGGTCCGTATTTTTAAACTGGGCGGCTTCGTCGGGGTTGGAGATAAACCCCATTTCCACGAATACGGTGGGACAATGAGAATTTTTAAGAAGATAAAATCCAGCGTTTTTAATGCCGCGCGTTTTTACTCCATCGAGTCGTGTGAGATGTTTTTCCATGGACAGGCAAAGGTTTCGCGTGATCCGCTGATAGTTTTTATTCAAACACTCGTAAAACAGTGGTGAGTCAGGCAGCGCAGTTTTCATGGTTTTTATCTCGCTATGGCTGCTAAGATCTTTAAGAATAAAAAACTCCAGCCCTTTCGCCTTAGCGTGTTTGGAATAGTTCGCATGGATACTGATGAGCAGATCGGCTTCTATTTGGTCGGCCATCAGCACCCGCTCATTTTTTTGGAGGGCACTGTCTTTATAGCGGGTCATCTTTACACGAAATCCGAACTGGGACAGATTTTTGAAAACCAGTTTAGCAATTTTGAGGTTCAATTTTTTTTCCACAAGTCCGTTTTTGAAAGCGCCCATATCTTTGCCCCCATGACCAGGATCAATCAGAATTGTTTTGATGGGGTTAGGAATTCGGATTATGGGATTTTGGATGAGAGAATTTTTGAAGAGAGGAAGCAAAGGGAGAGTGCTGGCGACTGAAAGAGAGAGACGATGGTCTTTCGGCAGGACCGCTCGGTTTAGAGAAAAAAGAGTTTTGGAGTCCAGTGTGACGAGATTGCTGCCGGAGGAAAAAGTGAGAGGTTTTTCTTTGAGGTATAAAATTTCTTTGCCGGAGGAAAGAGGAACATGTTTGAGCGAATAGAATTTAGAAAGGGCGTGCAAAGATATGTAATGCACTTTGCCTTGTTTCGAGAGGGTCTCGGAAGCATCAGACTTTGCGAGAATCGAAAATAAAAAGACAAAGACAGGCGCCCATATGAAAAAAAACTTCGGCTGTATCTGTTGTTTCATGAGCCCCTTGTATAAAGTATGGATAAA
>Ga0213870_1001370_pt1 | contig 10974 bp, 12 predicted proteins | sample WICALVC2017_Meta_FD_160119 | JGI IMG/M metagenome (GOLD analysis project Ga0213870, IMG submission 160119) | Freshwater microbial communities from subterranean cave lake in Wind Cave National Park, South Dakota, United States - WICALVC2017 | ecosystem: Environmental > Aquatic > Deep subsurface >... | reverse complement strand
CGCTATAAGATGTTTCATAGATATTAGTAGTAGTTTTTGATTTAAAAAGATATAGTTTTATTTCTTGGCCATATGCCAAAGCAGATTAAAATGATTCTTATAGCCTTCTGCTATGGCTTTGTTTTTTATCAGTATGCACAAAGGATCGTCTTCAAGCAAAATGATTGCTACATTATCCCCATAAACCCTATGGGCTGTTGGCGTGTAAAAGATTTTGGGAAGATACTTTATTTCAATTAATGGGCTTTTAGTGTATTCCATGCCTTTGGAGTCCTCAAAATAAATAAGCTTAGCGCGGATTTTTTTTTCTTTTCTGGCTTTTATGTAATGAATAAAATAATATTTAAGTATAGACTCTATCTTTTTTTCTGGTCCCCAGCCAATATAATTTTCCCCTGTATTTAGAATTTCTTCAAAAACTGTTTTTAAGCCTTGCTTGCCCTTGAAATACTGCACTTCGTGCTTTGTGTAAAATTTTGTGTCCCTTAATTTTTTTAACTCAGGCAATACATTGAGCAGCCTTTGCTCCCTTTCTTTAATAAGGGAATGAAGCTTGCCAGGATCTACTGCCTCAAAGTAGGTTTTTTTGTCGTATCCGGTAGTAGATACCAGCCCTTTTTTTTGAAGCCGCTGCAAACAGTTGTAAACAGAAGTCCTATGCATATTTGTTATTCTTGCAACATTCCTTGCAAGTGTTGGGCCTATCCGAAGAAGTTCTACATAAATGATAGCTTCGTTTCTTGTCAAGCCAATATGCTCAAGTATTCTCAAGTCGGATACTCTTTCCATACAATACCTGTATTTTTAAGTTATTTTTAAATGTTGTTGTCATATAGATGGCAACTATAGTTTATCAGTGTTGCAATTAACATTATGCTAACAAAATGAGACTTGACGATAGAATCAAAGTTTGTATTCGCGGACTATTCGGGTCACTAGGGAATCGTTTATATATATCTTTGCAGAGTCAGCAGGATATTGTAACTGCTGCAGGAATAGTGCATGAAGGTCCAATCCTGCATCGAGCAATACAGACATTAGACACTAGAAACCTGCCCGAATATATTTTTTTTGACGGTTCGGCATCTGGGTTGGAAAGAATTAATGCTGGACAAACTAGAGTTAAATTCGCTCCCTTAAAAGATGATTTAGGCTCATTAGTTGATGTTCTTGTAGATGCAACTAATTTATCAAAGGGTAGTCAAGGAAATTTGCCCGATTTTGAAGGAGTTAAGATAATCCAGGCAAGCGCATATCCAATGGGCGCGCTAGTTGCACCACCGTTCACCCCTCTGCAAGGAAATAATTTATATCTCAATGGAGATTGCATTATATCAGCATTATCCCCAATCCTCTATGCCGTTAAGGATATATTATCAGGTGTCAAACTTAATGCTCTAACACAGTACACTAAGGCTTTAAAAGATAAACCAAGAGATGAAGTTATACATGCTGTTTATATTCAGAATGGCAATCTAATTGAAATGTATAGAAGACAAATAAAACAATTGTTGCATGGCAATATCGAAACTTCTGTATTGCCAATAAATCAAATTCCCGCTTTAAAATATTATACAATTACATTAGAATTGGGCACAACTAGGGATATTTCCACTCAAGAATTGAAAAATAGATTGATGAATACTCCGAGAATTTTTTTGTCGCCAGAAGGAGTTGATTCCACTGCCGATATAGAGAGGATGAGAAAAATACTTATGACGAATCGTTTTAATTATGCTGACATCCCCCCAATTGTGATTTATAGTGATGTATTAGAAGGCTCAGATAAAGCTGGCCCCAATACCGCAATGATTTTCGCTGTAATTGATTCAACACGCATTGCTGCATACGCGAATATCGACTCCATTAGAACCTTATCGACAAACTTGTCTGCCATGGAATCAATGAGAAAAACTGACCAATATGCAGGATTCGTAAACCAGATGCCATAAACAAATCTGTTTTTTCCGCATACCAAAGTCAATAATTAATTTAATGGCTGCACCTGTTGTCACGCTTATGGCAACAAGAGTTTATATAAAGGATACTAAATAAGATTATTTAGATAATCTTTAAGTATTATTGAGGAGGGAAAACATGGGTGGGGATTTAGGTCAAGTTGTTAGGTTGCACCAAGGTCATAGATTAGCAGGATTACCTAGCTCACCTTTTGCACAAGAGACATATATTCCTAATTTAGAACAAACAAGAAGATTTGCTATAGATTACGCATCTTTAGTTGTTCAAGTGGAAGCCATTAGACAAATCCCACATATGCCCATAATGGATACATCAGTGCAAATAATAATTGATCAAGCAATACACGGACTTGAAAAATTGACTTTGGGATACCACCCTCACTTGATAGAATTTATGAGACAGGAGTTAGAACAAATAAGACTTTATCTTAATACTAGAAGAGCAGATAGAATTGTAACAGACGAAGCACCAGTAAATTTCTGGGGTGAAGAATAAAAAATAGCCCCGGGCAGACTTTCAAGCAATTTTTATAATTGCATTCGAACTGCCGTCAGAGCCTTTCTTTTGTATCTTGTACAACCAGAGGGCTCGATGCTTGACCACTACACTACGGGGCTTTAAATATGGCCAATCGTTCTTTGTGCTTACTATTAGAAAATCCTATTTCGCTTATATATCTTATTATCTCATTTTGTCTTGAAATATAAAATTTTCTGTTATCTATGACTTTTGAAGGATTAAACCCTAATTTCATGAAAGCGGTTCTTGTATCATTCAGTAATCTTTGGTTGTGATTAGTAAAGTCTATCCTCATCAATTTAGAATCTCTTTTTGACATCCTGTGGATTGAACCATCTGTATCTATCAAACCTCTCAAACAAGCCTTTAAAAATTCATCATTTTCAAATATCCAAGGGGGAATTCCCACTTGATTTTTTATTTTATCACCAGATTTTAGCCCTATACTGATTAAGAAGATAAGTAATTCTTTTCTATCAAAACATATGAATCTTTCGTTATTTGTATGAATTCTTATCCTAGCGTTTATGTTAAATAATTTTTGACCAAGTGGAAGTATGAAATTAATGTGGTAATCTCTATCTTTCTCGTAATCACCCGCTATTCTTACGTTATAAACTTTAATTTTACCATTAACGTATGAGTAGATGCTTCCATCTCCAAGGATAATACCAACAAATTCGGCTAATTCTTCGCATTTATTCGGAAAATTAATAATTTTTAGGGAACCCTTGGAAAGTAGTCCGCCTTTCTTCTGCCCCCAATTCTTCCCTTTTGATTTTTCTATAAGGCCTAATCTTAACCTTTTTTGTTCATTTAGCTTATCTTCCATTCATATCACCTCCAAAGTTTTTTATTTTTCAAAGACTTTGGAGTTTCAGAAAAAGAGAATGTTAAGCGAAACTGCGTAATAGGATTTCGTGTCGAAGACCGAAAGACTTAATTTGGCAGTTTTGCGTGTACTCTTTTTCAGAATTTCAGAAGCAGGATGGGTTTATATAGTTTAGGCAGGGATGTCCAGTGGTAATTTTATCAGATTAAAGACTACGGGGCTAAAAATAGAAATAACTGCTTGATTTTTATATGTTTTTGTTTGGGTTTGTTTATTCACGCAATAATTACAATAATAAATTAAAACAAAAACGAGAGCGACCTTTGGATGTATAGTGATAAAGGTAACCCGCTTGCTGATTGTTAAAGAAGCAGTATGAGGGGCACCCATTATTCCTAAGATAAAGCATGGGTCTCCTATTTTATTGAAATAGTATTATTGTATATTGTGTCTCGTACTGTTCTTTTGCCTTATTAATTGAAATAAAAAAGAAATAATAATCTTATTGTTTTTCTTCTGTTTTAACTTCTTCCTTAACTTCGGCTTTGAAATCTTCCTTTGCTTCAGCTTTTATTTCAGCTTCTTTCTGCCTTTCCACCGAAAGTTGCGCAGAACTCTGTTCACGCGCTTCAATTCCCAAGTATCTTATTTCACAAACTTTCAAAGGATAAATTTTGCTTAATGCTGCCCTCATATCCGATTGCAGCTTATGTGAAATCAGCTCATTAACCAAGTCATTGTAATTCATCTTTTTGATTGTTTTTATCAGATATTGAACAATGTTATTTCTCATCTTTGCAGCAACTGAGCCTTTAACATCAGCTTTTGTTATGACCAACGGCTTCACCCTCAGATAAATATTGTCTGATGTTTCGGACGCAAACGACAAATCCATTTTCTCGCTATTTCTTCTCACAAATCTTTTTACAGAAGAAGGCACAATCTGATAGCCAATGATATTCGTCCTGCCTTTGCTGCCATCAACCTCAACAACTTTAAAATGAATGTTAATGTTCTGCTTTTTTGGATCATTAGTCAGGTTCATTAAGTTGTGGCTTAGAGTCTTGCCAAGCATAGCTTGAGGCTCTGCTACTAGAGTTTCTCCTATCACTGCTTCTCCAAACTGCTTAGGCGCAATAATTTGATACCACTGCTTTTTCTTCAGCTTTACAACTTGTTCTGCCATTTTTATGATATTTGGGAATATAAAAGATTTATAAAGGTTTATGTTTTGCAAAAATTAAAATAACAATATAAAATAACACAATAACGAATAAAAATTTCAATAAAAAACGAGAGCGACTTTGTTATCCGAGCATGATAAAAGTAATCCGCTTGTGATTATTGATGATAGCTCCAAATCAAATTATACATCCAAATTAACTACTTCAACCTTTTGCGAAAACGTTGACGAAAAGCGTGGGTTTCACTTCGTTCAAGCCCACTAAACGTCTAAGTTCACGACCTCTTTCGCATGCGCTTCAATGAATTTCCTTCTTGGCTCTACTTCGTCACCCATGAGCAAGGTGAACATTTTGTCAGCTTCAACTGCGTCTTGCACTGTAACTTGCAGTATAGTCCTGTTGCTTGGATCCATAGTTGTTTCCCATAATTGCTGAGGGTTCATTTCTCCTAATCCTTTGTATCTTTGTATTTCAGCATTTTCTCTTCCAATATCTGTAAGCAATTTTTCTAATTCATAATCGTTATAAGCATATTTTGTCATTTTGCCCTTATTCACTTTGTACAAAGGTGGCTGGGCGATATAGATATATCCTGCTTCTATCAAAGACGGCAGGTATCTGTAAAAGAAAGTCAGCAACAAGGTTCTTATATGTGAGCCATCAACATCTGCATCTGTCATTATTACAAGCTTGTGGTATCTTGCTTTACTTATGTCAAATTCCTCTCCAACGCTTGTGCCTATTGCAGTCACCATTGTTGTGATTTCTTCATTCTCAAAAATTTTATTCAGCCTTGCTTTTTCAACATTCAAAATTTTTCCTCTAAGCGGTAATATTGCCTGAAATTCCCTATTGCGGCCTGCCTTGGCACTTCCTCCTGCGCTGTCTCCTTCCACAAGGTATAGCTCGCACTTTGCAGGATCTTTCTCCGAGCAGTCTGCCAATTTGCCTGGCAAAGAGCCATGGTTTAATGCTCCTTTTCTTCTTGTCAAGTCTCTTGCTTTTTGCGCAGCTTCTCGAGCGTGAGCTGCATTCACACATTTGAACACAATCTGTTTCGCAATTGATGGGTTCTCTTCAAGATAAGAGCTAAGAGTGTCATTCACTATAGAATCAACTAAGCCTTTAATTTCTGAATTGCCCAATTTTGTTTTTGTTTGGCCTTCAAATTGCGGCTCTGGAATCTTAATTGATATGACAGCTGTCAATCCCTCCCTTGCGTCTTCGCTTGTCAATTTTATTCCTTTGAGGTTGTTTTTCTCGATGTAATTGTTCATTACTCTTGTTAATGCAGTCTTAAACCCAACCAAATGAGTACCACCTTCATTGGTGTTGATATTATTTGCAAACGAGAAAACATTTTCCTGATAGCCGTCATTGTATTGAAGTGCATATTCAAATTGTACCCCATTCTTTCCTTTGTTAAAATAGATGACTTTGTGCAATGGATTTTTATTCTTGTTCAAGTACTCAACAAAAGAAACTATGCCCCCATCATACTGAAATTCATGCTCTTTTCCATCTCTTTCATCTTCAATAGTTATCTTTATTCCCTTGTTTAAGAAAGCAAGCTCCCTTAATCTGCTCGAAAGAATATCAAAACTGAAATCTGTGATTGGAAAAATATTATCATCAGGCATAAATTTTATTGTTGTGCCAGTGACTTGTGAGCGAAGCTCACTCGCATTTGTCTCTTTTGCTTCAACATCTCCGATAATTATCAATTCTGTCACTGGCTTGCCGCATTGGTATTTTTGCTGGTACACTTTACCATTTCTCTTGACTTCAACTATCAATTCTTTTGACAATGCGTTTGTCACAGAAATTCCAACACCATGCAAGCCGCCGCTTACTTTGTAGACTTTCTTGTCAAATTTGCCTCCGGCATGAAGCTTGGTCATGACAACTTCAACAGCTGGCCTGTTTAGCTTTGGATGATTGTCAACAGGAATTCCTCTTCCATTGTCTGTTATTGTGACATAACCATCCCTATGAATTGTGACAGAAATCTTGTTGCAGAAGCCTGCAAGAGCTTCATCGATAGAATTATCAACTGCTTCATAAACGAGATGGTGTAAGCCTCTTATAGCTGTATCACCTATATACATACTTGGGCGTTTTCTTACAGCGCTTAAGCCAGCAAGAACTTGAATGTCTTTAGCTTCGTAGCTTGATTCGTTTGTATTTTTAGATTCGGTTTGTTCCATTTGATTGATTTTTTTAAATTGTTTTTTCGTTAATGTTCAACCGTTATTGAGTTTTCGTTTAATGCGTTTCGCGCTTAATGTTCTTGTTCTACTTGCACTAGACATTGGTGCAATCTCATTAACGATTTAATCCATTATAAATTTAAAATGAATCTTTTAAAAACAAAAAAATATTTTTATTAAAAATAATTAACATCTTTTTTCTAGTTCTATTTCTAACTTTTTTCTATATGAAAATTAATAAAACCACAAAATTTTCGTCGATAAATATAGGTTGAATTTTCAATAATTTTAACCTTGTCAACTATATAAACTTTTCGTTCCTAGAATGGCTTTATAAGGGTTAAAAAGGCAGAATATTGGATTTTTAGAGGGATATAGAATTAATATTTTGTGTTAAAAGAATCATTTACTCAAACAAATTTTCTATACCTAATGATTTGGAAATACTGGCGAAATCGTCTCTTATTTTTGTTGAAAACTTGCTGACAAAAGGACCAGTAAAATCGTTGACAACAGTTATACTTTGGGGTATTCCCATAAAATATGCAGAAGACTTTAATACTTGATAACCTCTCTTTGAAAGGCTCAAGATTAATTCTTCAACCAGATATGGTGGAATGGTAATTAGCTCTCTCCCCAATGGCCTCATAATGCTCAGATTCAGATCGAATTGCTGGTGAAGTCTCATTTTATTGGTAAGTGTCTAAATAATTGTACCTTTCTTCTTGTCCTGCACCCTCTAAAATTTTTTCACATTCCCTGCATAGATAAGGGTCGCTTAGCGCACTTTTCACGATGAACGTTCCGCAGTTTGTGCATATATTTCTCATATTTTCACCTCTCAAATTGCATCTTCATATCCGTTCATAAAGGCTTCTTCAAAGGGGCTTAGCTCGTCGTCTTCAAGCAAAGAATCTCTGGCGTCTTTTGAATATATGCTGGTGTCATCGCTCTCTTCTTTTTCCTCAATTTTTTTCCACCGCATTCTATTACCCCCTATAGAATTAACAACCATTAAGAAATATAAATAGTTAATCCATATAACATATATAAACATATAAATGTTCTTTTCTCTATATATTTTTAAATATCTATAATACTAAATAGCAATCTTTATATATAACTGAAGGTTCACTGAAAAGCTATTTTTGAGGGGGTGATTAGAATAGACGTCAGAAAGCTTATCAGCTTTGGCAAGGGCTCTTACATTGTTTCCATGCCAAAAAGCTGGATTGAAAAAAACAACCTAAAAAAAGGTGACTTGATTTCTGTAGATGATGAAGGCTTTGAGCTCGTGTTAAGCGCCAATCAGGAAGAGCAAAAGCTGGAATCAAAAGAAATAAGCATTGATGCTAAAGGCAAAGAGCTTGAGCTTCTAAAGACAGAGATTGTTTCTTCTTATCTAAACGGCTATGACACAATAAATATTTTGTTTGACAGTAACAGCAGAGAAGCTCCTCAAATCAAGGATATTATCAGAAATTTGTCTGGCTTGGAGATAATGGAGCAAACATCAACAAGGATTTCAGCAAAGAACCTGATTAACATAAACGAGATTTCAATAAATAACATAATAAGAAGAATGGACATTATAACTAGAGCAATGATTGAAGATGTCATTTTATGCTCTACGGGTCAATGCAACCCTGACAGCATCATGAACAGGGATTTAGATGTAAACCGGCTTTATTATCTTGGATACAGGGTTATAAGGAACGCAATGAAAAATCCCAGAATAGCAAAGTCTCTCGGACAAGATAGTTGGAAACTTCATTTAGAAAAGCTTATGATTCTTAGATTGGAAAAGATGGCCGATTGCCAAAAAAGAATTGCAAGGCATCTTTCAGCAGTTAAGCTGGACAGAAACTCTCTCAATGAATTAAGTAGAATTCATCGCGATATAGGAGAGACGTTCAGTGCAGTCATGAAAGCCTATTACAATAATGAAAAGGGCGCGGCACTAAACATAGAGGTTACTAGCAGAGACAAAACAGCTGCTTGCGACAAATTTTTGGAAAATTACACTCAATCTCACCCCAACATTAAAAATAAGTCAAGATACTCAAATCTTGTCATGGTCGCAAAAGTTGTTGAAAATCTGAAGGCAACAGCAGTTGAAGTGAGGAATATTGCAAGAGCAGTATTGTGTGTGGAGTGAGTTATTATTTTCGAGTGGTTAAAAAACAAAGTTTTATAAATAATTCCGTACTAATTCTTTACTATGGCTGGAGATTTGGAAAGTTTATTGGTGACTCTTGAAGAGGGCATTGATTGGAAAAAGGTTGCTGATCCTAGATCAATCGATGAGGCGTATGATACTATTGAATCAAGAAGTGCATTGTTGGTTACTTTAACCTTAGACGAGAAGTTAGCTTTGACAAGACTTGCTATTGAAAAGGATAAGTATCTTACTGCCCTCATGGTGAAGGATAATACCAGAGTACCACCCAATACTAGAGAATCTAACTTAGCCAGAATATACTCTTACTTGATACAAATGGGGTTTAACTTAAAAAGATTAAAATCATTTTCTTCAGATGCAGACTATACCCGAGGATTCTCGTCAGTTGCGAGAGAAGCGCTGCGTGATTTTGTCTCAACATTTGATATAAGTAGAATAAATGTCGAAGATTTACAGTGGATAGGTCAGCAAGTGGATAGGTTGCTAGGAATGTATAGAAAAGACTCAATGAGCGCATCAAATCCTTTAGACCAGGATCCCCAATTTAATGCTTATTATGCTTGGATGAAAGAGCGTGTTACATCGCAAACTCCATATAGAAAACCTTAGTTCTCAATATCCTTCAAACACAATTTTTTTGTTGTTTTTTTCTAAAATCGTAATTGTTCTATTGCTTTTCCTCACGTCCCCAACAATCTCTGCATCTTTTGCTATCTGTAAAATATCGCCGGCATCTTCTTTTTTAGCAACAACAAAAAAACCCATCCCCATGTTAAATGTGATATACATCTGCTCGTCAGAGAATCCTGATTCATGCTGCATCAATTCAAAGATTGGCTGCGGCTTTATTGGGTTAAAAATCCTGAACTCAATCCTTTCTTTTGCCCTGTTTAAGTTTTTTAAACCATAACCTGTATTATTGAAACCAACAACATCAAAGTTCTTTGAGATTTTCGCCATAGTTTGAATGTAAATTTTTGTTGGCTGAAGCAAAATCTTTCCAATAGTCGAGCCGTCAAATTTGTCATCAAGAGAGAACTTTCCTTTGTACAATTTTTTATAATTTGGCCTTGTTTCAAAGTCTCCATTCAGTAAATTGCGTCTTAAGTCAGTGTAGCCGTTTGAATGCGGACCAGAGCTTCTTAATGCAATAATTTTGTCTTTTGGTTTTATTTTTTGTCTTTGAAATTTTTTCTTTTCAATAAAACCAATCATGCAGCCTGCAATGTCAAAACCATATCCTATTGCAGAAGTTATCAATTCGTCAACAGAAGCTGTTTCGCCTTTTCCAAAATTAATCCTTATTGAATTCCTTAATATAGACGAAGAATTGCATTGTTCTAAACCTTTTACAATTCCTTTTATAACATCTCTACTTAATCTTTTTTCCTGAAACTTGCTTCCACATGCCAGATAATCCATGAATAGAAATGGGCTTACTGCTCCCAAAGTAGCCAAATCATTTGCAGACATAGCAACGCAATCAACTCCAATAGTATCAAATTTCTGCATAGCCCCTGCAATTATTATCTTAGTTCCAACTCCGTCAATAGCAGTGGCAATATAATGCTTAGGAAAAACCTCATTATTCTCATACAGTTCAGCAAACATTCCTTTGCTTTGGGGCAGCATATTTGATTTCAGAGAAGAAGGTATGGCCTTTTTTATAGCAGCGATTGCTTTTGATTCTGCTTCTTGGTAGCTTGGGTTCATAATAGAAAGAATAATAATAAGTGTTTATAAAGTTTTCATTTTTTCTTATTACTCTTATGATTCCACCATTCCCATAACATTGGCATGAAAGATAAGATAATAATAACTATTATAACAAGTGAAAAATTATCTTTGACAAATTGAATATTTCCAAAATAAAACCCGCCAAAAACAAACAATGCTACCCATAAAATGCCGCCAAAAACATTGTAAGATAAGAATTTTAAATATTTCATTGTTCCGACTCCTGCAACAAAAGGAGCAAATGTCCTTACTATCGGAACAAATCTTGCCAGAACAATCGTTTTTGCTCCGTATTTTTCATAAAATTTATGTGTCTTGTCCAGATATTCC
>Ga0213870_1001369_pt1 | contig 10978 bp, 17 predicted proteins | sample WICALVC2017_Meta_FD_160119 | JGI IMG/M metagenome (GOLD analysis project Ga0213870, IMG submission 160119) | Freshwater microbial communities from subterranean cave lake in Wind Cave National Park, South Dakota, United States - WICALVC2017 | ecosystem: Environmental > Aquatic > Deep subsurface >... | reverse complement strand
GAGTGGAGATCCTTTTTAGACGATGATCAGAGCAAAAGTAGAACAGGAGACAGAACATCGCTTAGCAGACACGATATGGGACTTGCAACAATAATCAGTCCAATAAATAGGGATGCTACAGGCAAGAAACTCTCAAAATCTATGCAAATCTCAATTGGGAGATTAAGGATATGGGATAGCAGAAGCCAGAGCCAGCCAATTGATAGAAATCTGAGGGATGCATTTAACGAACTTTACAAGATGAAAGACAAGCTTGCCCTTCCTGATGCAGTCATTGAAAAAGCAGCCTACATTTACAGAAAGGCACTAGAAAAAAAACTTGTTAGGGGACGATCGATTCCAGCAATGATGGCCGCATCACTATATGCTGCATGTCGTGACGCTGAAACCCCGCGCACTCTAAAAGACGTTGCAGATATAGTAAATATCAAAAGAAGAAATATTGCAACATGTTATAGACTGCTGATACGAGAATTTGATTTGAAGGTTCCTGTAGTAGATTCGGTTCAATGCATTGCTCGAATTGCAAGCAAGGCAGGCCTGTCTGAAAAAACAAAGCGTGATGCAATGAAAATCATCAGAAGAGTTGAGCAAGAAGAAGCAACTGCAGGCAAAAATCCTATGGGCCTTGCAGCAACTGCCCTTTATGTTGCCTGCCTTGAAAACGGCGAAAACGTTTCCCAAAGGGAAATTGCAATGGCATCAAACGTAACCGAAGTAACACTAAGAAACAGGCTCAAAGGGTTCAAAACTCAGGGTATTTACAAAAACTAGTGTGCTTTGTTAACCTGACATATAGTATTTTTCGGCGCATTCCTTACAACAAAACTCGCTAACAAATAACTCAAAATCTTTGCCACAGTTTTTACACTTTACATCCATAATTGCTCAATTTTTAAAAAAAGAGAATTAGATTCTATCGTCTTCTACTTTTAGAACCTTTTCTTGCTGCGTTTCTTCTTCTAGTTGCAGCAGCTTTTCTTGCTGCAGCACTACGTTGAGCTCTTGTTAATCCCATACAAGAAAGAACGTTTGCTTTGTATTATAGGGTACAAGTGTACATTATTTACGTTAATGTGTATCTGAACAACAATATTTCACAAAGTTTCAATGATCATTTCAACTAGTTCTGGATCACAAATTGTCAAGAGTTGATCTAATTTCTTGATCATGATCAAAGAAATTGCAAATCATTGTCACATAAGTACATCTATATTAGAACTATTACATACTAGAGTCAGTGAAAATTCTAAAATCATTTAGAGAAAGATATTGACCTGTCCAAAGTGTCACAAGTATTTTGGAAGCGGAAACAAATGTGTGTCCTGCAAGTATGATTTTGTAAATGACTATGTAACTTGTGGTTAATGAAAAATTTAGGTCAAATCACTTCAAAAGATCATGCACAATAGGTAATTACCTTTTTTTAGTTTCTCCCTTTTTTATCATCCACCACCGAAAGTAGACAAGAAAAGATAACCCTGCTATGATGCCTGCTATGAGCACGTATTGGCCTGTATGATCCTGAAAAATACATTGCTGAATCTGGCTGTATAGCTCATAATACTCTAAAAGCGTGGGGTCGCCGTAGCTGTCCAGATTATTTTCGTTGAGAAAATTGATCCTTTCTTGAATTTGATTTTGTAACTTTTCAAGATTTTCCTTATCTTGTAAACCGCAATCATAGCGTATTTGTAAAAAGAGTTTTTCTAGATTAATCAAGGCTTTAGATTAGTTTTCTTGGAATTTAGTATTGTTGATTACTGGTTTTTTGATTCTGCTAATTTCTCTATATACTTCATAAACGATATGCCTTCAAACTCCCTATAGTTATCTGTGGGCTCAGTTTCAATATCAGAAAGATAGTTATTGTATACCGTTTCACGTTCATGCTTTAGGGGTGGAGAACAGTAGCATGTCTCAGTCCATTGAATTACGTTTGGTTCAGTAATTCTTGCTCGTTTCATAGAGTCTACGATCTCATGACCATCTGGCTTTTGATTAAGAATGGTGCCATTAGTTAGTTTACGGTAAAACTCTGGCATCTTCTTTACATCAAATCGAGCCTTTACTGAATAAATCATTTTAGTGTTACCATCTCGTGTTTATTGTTTCTAAATGATAAAAAAAGTTAATCATAATTTTTCTTTAATCTTTGATACAAAACCGTCCTAATGGTTTTGCAGTTTTAGTTATGTCTATACTATAAGAACCCAGATCGTTTTTTAGAAAAGTTGAAGCAAGAAATACTATAAGGAATGAGGAAGAAATGATAACATGGGGAAAGTATTAGCTGGTAAAACCTCTGACATACCACAAGATAAAATGGTGAAAGTAGAATCAGAAGGAAAAGCAATTCTTGTAGCTAATGTGGATGGAAACTATTTCGCAATGGATGATATTTGCACTCACCAAGGCGCAAGTCTTTCTGAAGGAACTTTAGAAAGTTCTACTGTTACATGTCCTTGGCACGGTTCAACATGGGATTGTAAAACTGGCAAGCTAATTGCATTTGCTACGCAGCTTAAGGATTTAGCTTCATACAAAGTAATAGTTGAATCAGATAGTGTCTTTGTAGAGACATAATTCAAAAAAACTCAAAATGAGACAAACTAATATACTAAAAATCAAATAACAGCCTTGTAAAATTACATAGTTGCTAAGAGATTCATCTATCCGGAAATCTTTGGATGATTATATTAAACGTCGGATTCAAGAAATTCCAATTGAAATTAAACAGTCCTTTCTAAAAACAAAACAGATTTGGAAATGTGAGAATGAGTTTGATTTTTTGTATGGATATTACGTAGGAAAAATCGAAGAAGGGGTTCTTCATTACTTACAAAAGGCCACAAGGACTTTGGCAGGCAGTTATGTGGATTTGTTTGAAATTAGAGGAATAATTGAAGCGCACAGAAATGATCTTAGAGATGCAATCAATCAGTCAATACCCACTTGAATTTTAAAATAGATTTGCACAAAATGCCATGTTTGAGCTAAAGAAATACCACTGTGCCTGCAAGAAATGTTTTTGCCCTAACCCCGTATTTGGATCTAATGATAATGTTTGTGCAGAATGTAGTTACGGTATTCATGAAGGTCCTAAAAAATAGTCAAACTTTAGAATTTAGTTGTTCACGAAAGTTCTTTGCGTGTTTAAACATAATTTCTTGGATCTCTTTTAGGTCTTCTTTTTCAGGGGCTCTGTGATAGTGTAAAAAGAACTGATTCCTGCAAAAATCATCAACCCGACCCATATGCCATCCATACAAAAAGTCATCCTCGTGAACACACTTCCAAATCTCTTTAAAATCGATGTTTTCTTTACTAATAATTCCCAAAGACTTGTTGAGCTCTCTTTCCAATAATTTACGAAATTCCGAATCCAGAACCATCACTGACTCACGTTATATTGTACTTCTAACTATTTTGGTATAATGAATGAATGCAAACATGAAAACATAATTTATGATGATTTTATTTCCTATGAAACAGATGATAAAGGACGCTGTACCAAGTATGTGTCATACAGCCACTGCTCAAACTGTAATCTTAAATTTCGAAAATTCTTCAAGCTGGTAACTGGCGAGCTCAAAGCAAGAACCTATGTCTTAGAAAAGGAGGAAAGTGAATAACAATGTCAGCTGAAAACAAAGAAGAACTAATTAAGCAACTTAGGCAAAAGATGGATCTAAACAAGCAGATAATAAATAACTTAAAGGAATTTTTCGGAACATATCAATCTGATTTTTTAAAAATGTACAGAAATAAAGAAGAAGGTGACGAAAAGCTCAAAGAAATACTAGCTCAGCAAGACCAAATTTTTTCAAAGTTTAATGAGCTGATGAAGGAGAAATAATTGTCAGAAACTAATCCAGATCAAATCATAGAAAAATTGAAAAAAGAAATTGAAATCCAAAACAAGTTTATAGTTATAGTTAAGGAATTTTTTAGTTCAAATTCCAAATTTATGAAATTGTATCGTCAAAAGCCTGAAGATTACCATCAAAAGATGAAATCTATTCTTGATAATCAAGAGAAAATTTTTTCAAGGTTGTTAGATATAGTTAAAAGTACAACGTGAGTTTGGAAAGTAATGATAATTGTCTGATTTTGATTACATAGATTTAGCAATTTGATACATAAAGAGTTTCCAATCTTAGAGTTTTAGTTTTTTCCGATAATCTTCTATCATGCCTTCCCATTCAGATTTTGAAGCACGATAATCATACAAATGTGCAAGAAGAATTTTTACAAGAACCACGTACCTGTTTATTACATCTAAAATTATAATATCTGATTGTTGAAGTAGGTTTTTTTTAAGATCATGAAATTTTTTAATGTCCTCAATTTCAGAACTCGTTATCTTATGTTGTTTTGCAATTATCTCTAAAAATAATTCTAAATTGTTAATTGGTTTGTCTGTATCACTTATCTCTGAAAGATTATTCGCCTTTATATAATTACTAATAGCAGTCATAGCTGCATCATCTATACTGATAAGAGCCATCTTGTTTGCGGATTGCAGGCTACTTTTGTTTAGTATTACTCCAAAACAAAGTTGTTCAATTATTGATTTTACCAAAGGGTCGTTGATGATATTTTGATAGTCAAAAATTAGATTTAAGATTTGTTAACAGCTCGTATCACATGTCATTAGAATAATAAACTAAACAATTTCTAAACGTCTTTAGACAATCTGCGCAGCAACATGTCCGTCATAGCCTTGCCTCTTGTGAACAGAATCAATAACCGACCTTGTAAATCTATCAAAATCTTCGTCTTTCATAGAGTCAATGACTTGATCTACAGTTTTGTTCATGTCGATTTCTTTGCATCTACGATCAGCCTCAGAACAATAAAACTCTATGTAACTTTGTATGTAATCATATTCTGGACCATCAATTCCAATTTCTAGTCTTCTTCTGCTTAGTCTTTCTCTCCAGGTTTCACTCATAATGTATTATTAGATTTTTCTAAAATATAATCATAGCTATCTATAGTTAAAAATTAGATCTATGTTATATTTGTCAAGGTGCAAAATCTATGGTTGTGGGAGATGGCACAGCCTGAAGATGTTGCAAAAAAGGTAATCAAGATAGTAGAAGAAAAATACAGGTCTGGAAATTCTAGTGATGTTTGATGAATTCTGATACAGAAGCTGCATGGCACTTTCACAACGGAACAAAACATCCAAACGGCAATTTGCTTCGCAGATTTCATCACTACAATCCTGCACAAAGACCTTTTCCATACAAGATCTACAAAGACACACAAACAATCAAGCTTGCACTTGACAAAAGCCCACATGGCTTTCCTGCACTGCGTGCAATATCTGATATCATAAAACAAAGCGGCAATGCAATACCTGATCTCAACACATTAGCGAGGATCCTTTACTTTTCTTGTGGCATAACAAAGAAAATCAATTTTGGATACATAGGTGATGTAGAGTTTCGGGCTGCAGCCTGTACTGGTGCACTGTACCACATTGAGATCTATGTTGCTTGTGGTGAGATTCCGGGCCTTGATGCAGGAGTTTATCACTTTGATCCAAAAGAAATGAAACTTGATGTTTTACGAAAAGGCGACTATCGAGGGGTTTTAGCTGAGGCATCAGGAAACGATCCTTTTGTTGAGGTTGCACCACTAACTCTTGTATTTTCTGACATTTTTACTCGCAATTCAGCTAAATATCAAACAAGAGAGTATCGTCATGCATTTTGGGACTGTGGAACAATTCTTGCAAATACGCTTGCAATTTCGACTGCACACAAACTGCCATCAAAAGTAGTTTTGGGATTTGTTGATGATTCTGTGAATTTTCTTCTTGATTTAAATACAGAAAAAGAGGTTTCACTTGCACTTGTTCCAATTGGATTTTCAGATAAAATTTCAAAAGAGGCTCTACAAGTTTCAAAATTAAATCTGAAAACCGAACCTCTTTCAAATTATGACTATGACGATCCTGAGATTCAAAAAATACATCAAAACTCATTATTAAAATCAATAGTAGAAGTAGAAGACTGGAAAAAAATAAGAATAGAAAGGAAAACAAAAAAGCCAATCTCAAGTGCAATACTGATAAGAACAGATCCAGACAACAAGTCACTTACAAACCCAATCGAGTCTGTTATAATCAAGCGGGGCTCAACCCGAGAATTTGCAAGAAAACCAATCTCATTTGAGGAGCTATCTACAATAGTTTACTATTCAACAAGGGAAATTGAATCAGACTTTACAGAGCCAGCTTTGTCACTTGTTGAGCTGTATCTTATTGTAAATGATGTTGATGGGCTAAAGCAGGGCTCTTATTTTTTTCATAGGGAGAAAAATGCACTTGAGCTTTTAAAGGAGGGAAATTTTAGGAGGACTGCTGGGTATTTGGGTTTAGATCAGGACTTGTCAGCCGATTGTAGTGCTGCTTTGTTTTTTATGTCAGATCTTAATTTGATTCTTGAAAAGTTTGGAAACCGTGGGTATCGAGCTGCACAGCTTGAGGCAAGCATAACAGGTGGTAGGTGTTACCTTGCTTCCTATGCACAAGGGCTTGGAGTATCGGGTCTTACCTTTTATGATGATGCAGTAACTGAATTTTTTTCGCCTCATGCAAAGGACAAAAGTGTTATGTTTATGGTGGTTTTGGGAAAAAAGCAAAAAAATCCCTACTAAAAAAATTGCCAATTCAAGGCGTAGTAGGTTACAAAATAGGACAAATAACTTTAATTGGTAAACTAGATTTTAGAAAACTTTAAAGCTGATAGTGCCATAAGAAAAGTGGAACCAAAATTTGCATGGAATCGTCACGATTCCCTTGGGGCCCCCATTTTTGGGTTCGAATCCTGTGGTGCACAAACCCTTTTTGAATTTGTTATGAAATGTTACTGAGAAAAAATTCCTTAAGAATAGTACTCTCTGAATCCCTTATCGGTAGCATAAAGTTCAACCTTTGTTCCAAAAAGGCCACTTTTTCTTTCTATTCTCATAAATTCCTTCTTTTCTAAATTTTCAAGAATGTCGTTTAATTCGTTGTACTCTATTTGGGTTTCTTTCCTTATCTTTTCAAATGTCTTTGCACCATTATTTATCGCACCTAATACCATCATCTCTTTGGATTCAGGTTTTTTTTGCGATGATGTGGGCTCATCAGTTGATACGTACTGTTGAGGTTGTTCAGTATAGTTATTAGAAAAGCCAGGGCGATAATTTGTGCTACTATCTACACGATTTGTATTTCTTAGCCTAGATCGGCGAAGTATACGGGGAAGGATTCTAACAAGCGGAATGAGGAAAAATAATAGATATATCCACGCCCAATTTTCCATTTCTGCCTATTGCTAACATTGTATACCATAAATTTCTTGAGGATGACCTACAAAATCAGATCTTGAAGTATTAATGCAATGATATAATATACGATAGATTGACATAATAATAAATTGTCAAAATTCGAAAGCCCAAAAATAAAAGTCAATATAGGTGCAGCTAAAGCTGTTGGCTTTGTCATTATAGCACTGATTGTTATTGGGGTGGTAACAGCGGCTTCTGTAAAAATAGTAGACGCCGGACATAGAGGTGTGTTGCTCCACTGGAATGCAGTTAATACAGGCATTCCACCTCTAGAAGAGGGGCTTCATTTCGTAGTACCGTTTCAAGATACCGTAGTAAACATGGAAGTAAGGACGCTAAAGTTTGTAAGATCAACATCTTCGGCTTCTAAAGACCTTCAGACCGTTTCTACCGAAGTTACAGTTAACTATCAGCCCTCTCCCAATTCAGTTAATGTCCTGTACAAAGAGGTGGGTCCTGATTACGAGAACAGGATTATTCAACCAGCGATTGATGAGGTTGTAAAACAAGTGACAGCAAACTATAACGCAGAGGAATTAATCACAAAAAGACCGCTGGTAAAGACCGACATTGAAGGGGAAATCACCACACGTCTAAATGAATTTAACATCATTACCGAAGTCATCTCAATTACAGACTTTCAGTTCTCATCACTTTTTGCGCAAGCAATTGAAAATAAGGTAGAGGCAGAACAAAGAGCACTCCAAGCAACAAATGAGCTTAGAAGAATTCAGATAGAAGCACAACAACGTGAAGCAGAAGCACAGGGTATCGCAAAAGCCAATATTGCCGAAGCTCAAGGCGAAGCAGAAGCGATTAGAATTATCAACGAAGCCTTGGCGCAAAATCCAAACTATTTGGAATGGCTAAAAACACAAAGATGGGATGGCAGGCTGCCCCTTGTAGTAGGTGAAGGTGGAACACCTTTCATACAAATACCAACTAGACCCTAACTATTTTTTTTATTCAAATTCAATACTAATTCTTTTCATTAGTTTCTGATTTGTCTCTTATAACATCGTACATTACAAGAAATTGTTCGGGTTCATGTTGCCTGTAATGTTTTTCGAGTTGTGAGATTTCTTTTTCTGATATCTTTTCTCCCTTACTTTCATGATATTCTTTAATTATTTGAAACTGAGTTTTTTTAATGTTATATTTTAGAAGGGTTTCATTAACAGATCTATTACACAAATAATCATAAATAACAAAACGGTATATCAAATAGCCCACAATTCCAACTATGACAACTACTGCAAGGGGTATAATGATAACAGCTACCATATTTTTTATTGACTTGCTTACTATTTCATTGTTATTTTTTAGGTAATAAAATCATAATTTTATAGGATATCTCAAAGACTATGAAAATGAATAGACCGCTTTAACCAAACAGGTGGGTCAAAAGATATCCTACTGTAGTAAGATAGATTGCTGACCATACCATTAAAGGCAGATCTGACAGTGGAAATTTAAACTGCTTCTTTGTCTCCCCAATTAATTTTTGCTTGCCCATAAGGAGGGTACTGTAAAAGTCCTTTTTATTTATTACCTTAGATTGAATCGTTTTATGCCATATCTATTTTTACAAATACGATAGTTAACAACTCGTATCAAATGTTAATAAAAAAAAGAAATATGGTTCCTAGTTAGGTTTTTGATTTCTGTTCGAACACTGACATCATGAATCCCATTATATTTCTGTTCAGTGAAGCAAACGATTTTGTATTTTCGTTAAACGCATTAAATGCTTGTTTTGTTACCTTAGCAGTATCTATTACAATCCTATTTTGAGCTTGATATGCTTTGATAGCCTGCTCGGTAATATCACGAACAGTTTTCAGAGTTGCTTCGGGCACATCAGTGTTTAAACCTGCTTTGGTCGCATATTCCTCTTCCAACGCAATAGCAGAATTAATTACGTTTTTCCATGCCTCAATGTAATCTTTCTGAAGTTTTGCTACTGTTTGTTGATATAGTGGTGTTGATTTTTCAACTTCGGTGAAAAATTTTGTAACATTTTTTTTGCATACGGAAAAGATATCTTTTGTCTCGCTAGTTGCTTTACCCATATACACAATAAGAAATTCATTTTAGATAAATTTGATCAATCATGACAACCTCATACCACCTTTAATTCAATAAGACCAAGCCCATTTTTTGGAAAAGATGCAAGAAATACTATAAGAAATGAGGGAGGAAAAACAATTCTAGTTAACAGATGTTATGAAAAGTTACGAATCTAGGTATTGTACTTTATATTTTTCAAATATCTTTAATAACTTAAACCGGTAAAATAATCCAAAATGGATTTTGATAATCTGTGTAGTGAAATATTAAAAATCAACGAAAAGATAAGATATGCGGGAGTATACAATACCACAACCGGGAAAGTATTTGAAAAGATGAGAAAAGAAAAAGGAAGGTTACTTAACACAGAACAAACCAACAATTCCATTATACATGCCTATATGAGATGGAAAATCAGGCAACAATATTCTGAATTCATTGGTGAACCAATTTACTCAATGACAAAATACACTAAAATTAATCGTATTACCCTTCCCTGTTCAAAAAATTCATTGCTATTGGTAAGTACAGAAAAAGACCTTGAACCTCATGAAATAGTTGATGATATTTTACAGTTAATCGAAAAACTATCCGATGATCCAAACTATTATCAACGTACTCCGCAATTAAATTTTTAAACACTAGGCTACCAGTACCCAAATGAAAAAATGGCAAATAATCTCCACTATTAGATGCAATTTTACTTTCTAATCTTCAAGCTGAGAATAATCAAACAAATTGCGAGATTTTTTTTCTTTTTTCTTGGATGATTTTTTACTTTTAGATGCCATTAGTTCTTTAACACTGGGAAGAGATAAAGAAATATCTATTAATTTATTTTTAACATAATAGATGAAAAAGAACGAATTTTGTCCATATTGTGATGAATTGTTATGCATCCTGCCATTTGATAAAAACGATATTTTGAAGGGATGGTGTAGCGAGTGTAAATTGTTGATTAATTTGATCCAGCATTAGCCAAAAAATTTCTCTTTAATTATTTGTACAAATTTACTTCGTTTTCTGAAAGTGTTTTTATCATTCTGAAAGGGTTAACTAGATCTTCGACGACCTCATAAAGAATCCCCTCTCCATTTTTTAACCTGTGCGCAATTTTGTCACCACTTTTTACAATCATAAACTGTTTTAGGTTCTTTCCTTTATTTTACTTTAGTATGTCCACTTCTTGCCTTTTTGAACATTAGAAAATTATTTGTTATTATCAAAAATACCAGCAATATAAGAAAAACAAAAAATACTGAAGGAAATTAAAGTAACTTTAACGCTTCATCGCGAGAAACTGCTACAAGTGTCTGAGTTTGTGCAACATCGCCAACACTTATTCCAAGTTTTATAGCCTCTTTCTCGCTTGGAGCCTCATAAATCCACACAGAATCAAATCTGCCAAGAGTCCAATAGATTCCAATCATTTTTACACCTGCAGGCAAGTTTTGCATTACAGTGTTACCTACCTCAACTACATCCCTTGCCTTTTTTCGGAATTTAATTAGCGATATGAATATCATTAACAATAATTACAAAAAGTAGTACTTAAGAT
>Ga0213870_1001368_pt1 | contig 10980 bp, 8 predicted proteins | sample WICALVC2017_Meta_FD_160119 | JGI IMG/M metagenome (GOLD analysis project Ga0213870, IMG submission 160119) | Freshwater microbial communities from subterranean cave lake in Wind Cave National Park, South Dakota, United States - WICALVC2017 | ecosystem: Environmental > Aquatic > Deep subsurface >... | reverse complement strand
CTAATTGCTACTGCAACTTATGGTTCTGAGCTTGCACCACAAGTCCAGTTCTTGCGAGAAATCAGAGACAATACAGTACTTGGCACACAGTCTGGCGCATCATTTATGACTGCATTTAATGCATTCTACTATTCATTCTCACCGACAGTAGCTGACTGGGAAAGACAAAACCCGGCATTTAAGGAAACTGTAAAGGTTGCAATAACTCCATTATTATCGTCATTGTCATTGCTACAGTATGTTGACATTGATTCAGAAGCTGAAATGCTAGGATATGGAATTGGAATCATTCTACTAAACATTGGAATGTATTTTGTTGCACCAGCATTGATCATATTCAAGCTAAAGAATAAAAAATATCTTCTTAAATAAAAAAACCTGTGACAAATTGTAAATATCATTTTGATATATGTTGAGTGAAAAGATTGGTTGGAGTATTTAGTTTCCCAAAGCGTCATCTAAGAAAGCTTGTACAAAACGGTGATTATCTAGAGGCAATAGAATTTGGAAAAAATCTTGAAAAAAAACATTCTAACGATGCTGATTTGTTATTTATGATTGCAAGCATATACTATCTTAACGGTGATGCAAAAAACACGCTGTCATATCTTGATAAAACCTTGGTAGCAAACCAGAATGATACGGAGGCTCTTCTCATGAAGGCAAATCTGCATCTATACCTAAAAGATAAAGAACAAGCACTTGATTGTTGCGAAAGACTACGTAAAATTGATCCACAAAACAAGGAAATAGACGAAATACTAGACAAACTAGAAAAGTTATAGGACTAATTACAAAACTATTAGCTAGAAACAGAATTTGGTTTTGCTAGGTAAACCTCATCAAGTAGCCAATCACAAAACCTAGTTACTTTTTCTGAAAACTTGCACCAAATGTGCAGTGAATGAGGCAAAATATCAATTCTGCCTCTATCAAGAAAAACCTTGATGCCTTCCTTTCCTTCATACATGTAGGCATCCTCAACCTTTACATCACCTAACAACTCTTTTGCTTTAGATTTTATAATACTCCTATTGATTGGAAAATTCTTTTTTGTCATATCTACAATTATGCTAAGATCTTGGGTTCCGTAGGAATCAAAATCATGGATCTTTTCTTTTTCTGGAAAATTCACAAGTAATTTTATGTTATACTTTTTGCCTATCTGAGTACCAATTTCTGTAATTTTTGTGTATGCCATTGCAGGGTTTTTCTTTAACATGAACCTAATCTGAGGCAAGCTTGATTTTAGCTCTTTTTCTAAACTAGTTGTTATAGCTTCAAAGCTCACAACACAAAATTTACAAATTGCTATATTCAATGATTTCTACAAATCTTGAGATTAGTTTTTTATATCTATATTTGACTGTATGTTATGGCGCTTCCAATAGATTTTGATAAGTTACGTTCTGATGAAAGCTCCGAAAGGGCAAGCAGTGTAGAAGATTACAAAGTAACATGCATGGAGTTTATCAAAGATATTTCTAGCGACTATCTTGAGTGGGTAGATTACTACAAGCTTCCTCCAGAGGAAGATAAACGACGCCGAGATTCAATTGCATCTATAATTGAAAGAACAAACGAATGGATAGCAAAGGTAGCTCAGACCATAAAAGGAGTTGATGTAGTCATGAACGATGGCGTTCAAAAAATGGCAGAAGCAACAGCAGGAAAACCGTTTCAGATAGGAGTGTTTGTAAATAAAAAAGCCGGCTATGCTCAGGCACAATCAGGCATCATTGATGTTAATGTAAAAGCAGTGGGAAGGGAGACGCGTAAAACGAAATTAGGTTTCCATCATACTGATCAACGATTTCGAATAGAAACAACTGGCAAGGCATTTTTTGATGAAAGCTCAATACCACAAGAAGAGTTTGACTTGATGGACATAAACCTAAAACTTTATGCCCAAGAGTGCAAACAGCGTGATGTTATTTCATTTACAGTAATTGTTTCAGAAACACAAGACAGCTCTGAAATAGAGAGAAGAGGCGTTACTACCATCGTTCATATCGTTTAAAGCTATTCTTCAGAATACTTTTGTAATGTTTTACAACCTCTTGCTAGAAGTTATACTGTAGACTGCGTTATTTTTAAACTCCCTTACCATCACATGTCAAGTAATTTAACTACAATGATTGAAAATTCTGATATCTGATGTCATAAATCAATCCTAGAAATGCTGGCTATGTCAAAACTTGAAGGAATGCCAACAAAAATTTGCACTGCAGATGAATTCACCGGAAAAAAGGTAGTAGACAGGGAAGGAATAGAGTACGGAAAGGTCAAGCATATACACATACATCCAGAAACAATGACAGTATCAGGCGTTACAATCCATGAGGGATTTAACAATGATTATTTTCTCTCAAATGAATACATTGACAAATTTACAGAAAAGTCTCTTTTGCTAAACATCCCACCAATTAGACCTAACGCCCACGTTGTTGATATTGACGGTCAAAAAATAGGTACTATCAAAAGACTGCAAAGAAATCCTCAAACATATGAGCTTGAATCAATTGAAATTGCAAGTGGTTTTATGAAGACAAAGATTGTTTCCAAGTCGCATATTTGGGGAGTTGGAGAAAAAATCATTTTAGATATGACGAAAGATGAGTTTAAGAACCTAAAATAAAACATTAATTTTTCTCCTCCGAACAAGTTTCACAAAACGCAACACTTACCAATTTATAATTGCAAAAGATGTCCTTTGTTATTGTACGCGATTGAGACAGATTCCTTAACAAAAGAATTTGGCAAGACAAGGGCAGTAGATAATATTTCTTTTGAGGTAGATGACGGTGAAATCTTTGGTTTCCTTGGTCCAAACGGTGCAGGCAAAAGCACAACAATGATGATACTTACAACTCTTTTGAAACCAACCTCAGGAAAGGCAACTGTTGCAGGATTTGATGTTGTAACTCAGGCTACAAAGGTACGACAAAACATAGGTTATGTGCAACAGGAGATTTCAGTGGATGAATTTCTTTCAGGAAGAGAAAATCTGCTCATCCAAGCTAAGCTTAATCATGTTCCAAAAGACCAAATTAATAAAAGAATTGATGAGGTACTTGATCTTGTAGAACTAACTGATAAACAAAAGGATGCGGCATTAACATATTCGGGCGGAATGCGCAAAAGGCTTGATATCGCAGGAGGCTTGTTAAACAGACCTAAAGTATTGTTTTTAGATGAACCAACGGTTGGACTTGATATTCAAACAAGACGCAGGATCTGGAAGTATATCAAAAAAATACATGAAGAATTTGACATGTCAATTTTTCTTAGCACTCATTACATGGAGGAAGCAGACCAATTGTGTGATAGGATTGCCATCATTGACTATGGCAAAATACAAGCCAATGATACGCCAAAATCTATGAAAGCAGAGTTAGGAAATTACAGTTTTACATTTACAATCAATGATCTAAATAAGAAAAATGATTTCCTAGAAAAAATTAAAGAAATCGAATATGTAAAAGATATTACAACAAATGATGAAAAGATAACGGTTTTTTCGTCAAAGGGAGAAGAAGTAATGTCATCAATTTTTAATTTATCCTCAAACCTTGGAACAGAAATTAATTCAACTACATTTACTCAACCAACCCTTGATGATGTCTTTATTGCATATACTGGTCATGATCTAAGAGACAATGACGGTGCCTATGACAGAAGAAAAGAGCACATAAAGATGAAGAGACTTAGAGCATGATCCAATCAGATACTTATTCTATTTTTTGGAGGGAAATGAAACGATATCGAAAATCAAGAAGTGGTGTCTTGATACGATTGATTCAACCTGCAATTTGGATTATAGTTATAGGAAATACCTTTGCAGGAACACAACCTTTGATCCAATCTGTCGGATTTGAAGGACAATACATTGAGTTTATGGCGCCTGGCGTCATCATACTTACTGCAATTTTTACAAGTATTTTTGGCGGTGTTAACACTCTTTGGGACAGAAGATATGGATTCATGAATAAAGCATTGATAGCACCTATATCTCGCTCTTCTATTGCAATTGGAAAAATGCTTGCAATATCATTAATTGCTGCTATCCAATCTAGTCTTATTTTGGGAATTGCACTTGCTATCGGTGTTAGCTTTCCAAATCCATGGATGATTGCACCAATCATGGCAATTGTAATTTTGTTTTCTTTAGGATTTTCTGGAATATCTGTTATTATTGCAGCTACGGCAAAATCTCAAGAAACGTTTTGGGGAGTAATCAACTTTCTTGGCATGCCATTGTTTATGCTTAGTCCTGCACTTTTTCCATTAGAGCTTTTACCAGACTGGTTAGCTACAGCTGCCAAGTTTAATCCTGTCACCTACACCGTACTTTTGGTACGAGAAATGATGACTGGCGTTACAGAGGGAGTATCTACAATTTTGAGCATAGGAGTAATTGCCATATTTGTGGCTGTGATGGTAGGTTTAGCTAGTTACGTATTCACTCGTGAAGTAAACAAACCATTTTAATTCACCCAAAATTGACAAAAACTGCAATAATTCCTAACTAGGGTGATCTTTTTTGAACCTTGAAACTCATTCGTGTTGAAGGTAATACTGCCCCTAGCTGTACTTGTTTCACTTGTTATATTATCCATCTCCATAGTAGATGCTACAGCCGCAATAGGCTCACATCCCTTCATATCAAAATGGGGAGAATCAGGACTTGAAAAACCAGGAGTTTTTTCGTTTCCACAAAGAATAGCAGTAGATTCTGATGGAAACGTGTATGTAACAGATCTTGGAAATAGGAGAGTCCAGAAATTTGACAATAATGGTGTATATGTCACTTCTTGGGGAAGAGGCGGCAGTGGAGACGGCCAGTTTTCTTGGCCTGCAGGCATTACAGTGTATGAAAATTTAGTATTTGTTGTAGACAGTAAATTAGGTACTGTCCAAAAATTTGATTCTAGTGGAAACTTTATCACAAAATGGGGAAGTGTAGGTAGCGGAAATGGGCAGTTTGTAAATCCAAATGGAATTGCTGTAAGTAAAAGCGGATTTGTCTATGTAGTGGATACGGAAAATCGCAGAATCCAAAAGTTCACATTAGACGGTAACTATGTGTCGGAATTTTATCCAGGCGGAAGTAAGCTTAGCAAAGACATGCCGATAGATATTACAATTGACAAAGACGGAAACATTTACGTTTCTGATGTAGCAAATAACAAAATTTCAAAATATGACTCAAATGAGAATTTTATAAAAAAATTTGGTCCTAACATAGCAGGATATCCAATGACGCCTTATGGAATAACAACAGATCCACAAGGTAATGTATATGTAGCAGATGGTTCTCGCGACAGAGTACTATATCTCAATAAAGATGGTTCTACCATTACAGTTTTTGGCAGTACTGGCATAACCAATGGACAATTCAAGATAGCACTTGATGTGGCAATGGACCCACAAGGGCATTTGTTTGTTGTAGACTCAAATGGGCATCGAATACAAAAGTTTGATACACCGACAAGTAAAAAGATAACAGAAGAAATTAAGACAGAACCAATTCAGCAACAACCTGTAGAGGATCTTGCACCATCACAAACCGTAAATCCTGTTCCAAACGACTTTACCAAACCTACCATAATCCCACCAAATGATATGGTAGTTGAAGCAACAGGTGGTTTGACACCAATCTCGATTGGACAAGCATTTGCACAGGATGAAAGTGGTATAATATCACTTACCAATAATGCACCAGCACAATTTGCACTAGGTACAACAATTGTAATATGGACAGCTATAGATGGAGCAGGAAACGTAGGAATTGCAACTCAGACAATTACCGTAGTTGATACAACCCCGCCAGTACTTTCTTCACTACCTAATATAGTAGCAGAAGCATCAAACACAAAACAGCCAGTAGAGTTAACCATGCCAGAGGTAAAGGATGCCGTAGGCGTTATTTCCTTAACAAACGACGCTCCAACAGTATTTCCATTAGGTGAAACAATTGTAACCTGGACAGCTACAGATGTTGCACAAAATTCCGCTACTACAACTCAAAAGGTAACAATAGTTGATACAACACCGCCAACAATTCATCCTCCAAAAGATGTTGTGGCTGAAGCTACAAGTTTTAATGAAACTGTTGTTGATCTAGGAGAAGCAACGGTTGTTGATAACGGTAAGATCGTATCAATAACAAATGACGCTCCTGCATCATTTAGTATTGGCGATACTACAATCACATGGATGGCATCAGATGAAGCAGGCAACATTGCAACTGCAACACAAAAAGTATCAGTAATTGATACGACTATTCCACAAATCATTCCTCCCGAAAACATGATTTTTGAAGCTACTTCCATTAATGAAAATATAATAAAACTAACAGCACCAACTGTAATCGATGTACAACCTGTAATAATCCAAAATGATGCACCCGAGGTATTTTCCGTTGGTGATACAATTGTTACTTGGATTGCAACTGATTCATCTGGCAATTCTGCCACAGCAACACAAACTGTTACGGTTGTAGATACTACGCCTCCAACAATTGAAACACCTAAAGATATAACTGTAGAAGCTGCCAGTTTAGAAAATAATGTTGTTAACTTGGGTAAGCTAGCAGTTGAGGATGTAACAGGTGTAGCAGCAATATCACATAACGCACCTGAATATTTCCCATTGGGAACAACTATTGTAACTTGGACTATAACAGATAATTATGGAAATTCAGTAACTACTGATCAAAAAGTAACTGTCGTTGATACAACACCACCAACAATAGATGCACCAAAAGATATTGTGATTGAAGCAACCTCTTTAGAGGAAAACTTTGTTAAGCTTGGGGAACCTAAAGTTAAGGATATCATAGGTATTGAATCAATAACAAACGACGCCCCTGACGTATTTCCATTAGGAATGACCACACTTACATGGACTGTAACAGATACCTCAGGAAACACATCATCTGACACACAAATAATAACAGTTCATGATACAACCCCCCCAGTTCTCAATGTTCCTGAAAACATAACCCTAGAAGCTATTGGACCATCAGGAATGTCTGTAAACGTAGGTGAAGCTACAGCTACTGATGTAATCAAAGTCGATTCTATTACAAACGACGCCCCTGAAATTTTCCATCTAGGAGACACAATTGTTACTTGGACTGCAATAGACTCTTATGGTAACACGGCAACTGCAAACCAAACCATATCGATAATTGACACAACACCCCCATCAATAACTCCTCCAAACGATGTCGTCTTTGAGGCAGAAAACCCAACATCTAACGTAGTTTCTATCGGTGATGCAAGAGCTGAAGATATTGTTGGAGTTGCCTCAATTACAAACAACGCCCCAGATGTATTTCCACTTGGCGAAACTATTGTAACATGGACAGCTACAGATCAAGCAGGAAATTTTGTTACAACAACACAAAAAGTATCTGTAATCGATACCACTCCTCCAGTATTAACCACACCAGCTTCATTACAAGTAGAAGCCACATCTGAGCTAGAAACTATAGTTTCACTTGGAAACGCTACAGCATCTGATCATATCCAAGTAGTTTCTATAACAAACGACGCCCCTGCAGTATTTCCACTTGGCGAAACAATAGTAACATGGACTGCAACTGACTCATCTGGAAATTCAGCTACTGCAACACAAACTGTTAGAGTTGTAGATACTACACCTCCATCAATTGAAACACCTAAAGATATAACTGTGGAAGCAGTAAATAGAGATCAAAATCATATCAAACTTGAAACAATTGTAGCTAACGATGCAGTTGGGATAGTATCAGTAAGTAACGACGCCCCTGAAGTATTTCCACTTGGGTTAACAACAATAACATGGACTGTTCAAGACAAAGCTGGAAACATTGCTACTGCAACACAACAGGTATCTATCATAGATACTACTGCACCTTCAGTTGTTGTACCAGATAATTTGGTAATTGAGGCTGTTTCATCAAATAATAATACGGTTAATTTAGGAGACGCAGTTGCAACTGATGCAGTCGAAGTAGCTTCTATCACAAACGACGCTCCAGCAGTATTTCCACTTGGCGAAACAATAGTAACATGGACTGCAACTGACTCATCTGGAAATTCAGCTACTGCAACACAAACTGTTAGAGTTGTAGATACTACACCTCCATCAATTGAAACACCTAAAGATATAACTGTGGAAGCAACATCACTTGATTCAAATACGGTATCCCTTGTTGCACCAAAGGCACAAGATTCAGTAAGTAATGTAACTATAACAAACGACGCCCCAGATGTATTTTCATATGGTGAAACTATTGTAACTTGGACAGCTACAGATCAAGCAGGAAATTTTGTTACAACAACACAAAAGGTATCTGTAGTGGATACAACTGCGCCTGCTTTGACCATACCAGCTGATATAATAGTTGATGCATCAGATGTTGAAACTCCAATTTCAGTAGGTCAAGCAAATGCCACTGATGTAACAGATCCTTCACCTGCTATCACAAACGACGCACCATTTGCATTTCCATTAGGTGAGACTATAGTAACTTGGACTGCCGTCGATAAATTAGGAAATTCTGTAAGTATGACACAAAAAGTTACTATTCAGGCATGTGGAAGACCACATACTTCTTACAACATCATAATTGGAACAGATGATGATGACGTTATAATTGGAACTGATAAGGCAGATCTAATCTTCGGACTGGGAGGAAATGACATCATATACGGAGGGAAGGGTAATGACTGTATCATAGGCGGTGATGGTAACAACATACTGGTTGGTGGAGATGGAAACGACACTATGATCGGCGGAGAAGGCAGCAATATTATGATCGGTGGTAGTGGGAAGAACACATTCAGAAGCCTCTCAGACTCTGATATCATCATTGATGGCGAAACAACACTTAACGTAGTGGGTGGATAACCCACTAACTCGAAATAACGTTAGTCTTTTTTCAAAAACATTATCATAAAGCTAGATCAGGGGTTCGAATCCCTTCGAGCCCACGGAATTTTCAAATAATTTTAAAAACTAACATTTGTTTGGTGTTATTGAATCGTTTAACTAGGGTTTTTTGGAGTCGGTACTATTACAGTTTCCTCAATTTCAAATTCTTCTTTTACCAAACTTTTTATTTTTTCCAAGATTTCATAAACATTATCTAAAGTCATTTTATGATCTAAGGCAACATGAATTTGGGCATAAAATCCGTGACCCATAGGTCTTATGAGTACATCCACAACATCGACATTGAGATTTTTCAGAATATGATCTTTGATATCTTCATGCAAGTTAGGATTCTTTAACGCATCAATTAATACAAGTGCTGATTCCTTTATGGCAGTATATGCCATAAAGAAAATGTATCCAGCAATTATAATTCCACCAACTGTATCCATGTATTGGATTCCAAAATATCCTGCTAAGACACTTGCAAACCCTACAAAGGATGCACTTCCATCTTTAATTGAATTTTTTGCATCAAGAGTTAGCGAAACAAGATTGTATTTTTTTGCAATACGCCTGACTTGGAATGCACGATATAACGAAATACTTCCAGCTGCCAAAAGCGTTATCATTGTAATTTCTGGATTTGTTGTTTCAGATGGATGTATGATTCTCTCGTATGCATTATACACTATGAAAAATCCTAAGATGATGATAGCTATTGCAGCTATGAATGCAGCAAGACTTTCTATTTTTGCATAGCCAAAATGAAAAGAGTTAGTCTTAGGCTTGTGAATCATCCTAATTCCAAACCAAACAATACCTGAAACTAATCCATCAGCTATTGAATCAAGACCATCAGCAAAAAGTGTTAAACTACCTGTAAATGTTGAAACTAATATTTCTGCAATACCAATCCCAACTAATACCCATACAGAATACCACGCTGCACGTCTGGCTTCATCAAAGACCTTGTATTTATCTAAATTTGCAGGTTTGTATCTATTCATGAATTTTTACGTTAATTAATTTTGTATATGTAAGCATATTTTATATCTATAGTAATTCTTAGCAGATAACAACTTAAGTTAATTATATGCTATGTAAAGAAATTTCGTACAAAGTTGGAACCAAAAATTGCACGGAATCGCCGCGGTTCCCTTCGGGCCCGCTAATATTTGTCGACGGTCTCCATATTAATTATCTTGATTATTTGCAGAATATTACGAATAATAATAACCAAAGATCACTTTCAGTGTTGAAAAAATCAAAACAACTGTTTCAAGCTGCAAAGAAAATTATTCCTTCAGGAGTAAACAGCCCTGTCAGATATTATGAACCATATCCATTCTTTGTCAAAAGATCTCAAGGAAGCTACATTTGGGACGAAGATGGAAAAAAATACATTGATTTTTGCAACGGTTATGGAGCATTACTGCTTGGACATAGAAGAAAAGAGATCATCTCAGCTGTTTCAAAACAGCTAAAAAGAGGAACATTATACTGTGCACCAACAGAGCTTGAAGTAGAGCTAGCAAAATTAATACAGAAAAATTTTCCAGCTATGAAAAAAATTCGTCTAGTAAACACGGGTTCTGAGGCAACAATGACTGCCATAAGACTAGCAAGAGGATTCACAAAAAAGAAAAAGATCGTCAAATTTGAAGGGTGTTACCATGGTGCACATGATTCTGTTTTAGTAAAAGCCGGTTCTGGCTCTGCACATGCTGGAATATCTACATCTGAAGGAGGGTTAAAAGAGATATCAAAAAATACTCTAGTTGTACAATATAATAATTCAGAAGAGCTAGAAAACATAATTAGAAAAAATAAAGACATTGCAGCAGTAATAGTTGAGCCAGTACTTGCAAACATGGGTCTAATCTTGCCTGCACGAAACTTTCTTCATGAAATGCGAAAAATAACAAAAGAGTATGACATACCTTTAATCTTTGATGAAACTGTAACAGGATTTCGTGTTTCAGAAGGTGGGGCACAAATGTATTATCAAATTAAACCTGATATCACCACTTTGGGAAAGGCACTAGGCAATGG
>Ga0213870_1001367_pt1 | contig 10982 bp, 9 predicted proteins | sample WICALVC2017_Meta_FD_160119 | JGI IMG/M metagenome (GOLD analysis project Ga0213870, IMG submission 160119) | Freshwater microbial communities from subterranean cave lake in Wind Cave National Park, South Dakota, United States - WICALVC2017 | ecosystem: Environmental > Aquatic > Deep subsurface >... | reverse complement strand
TTACCAGTAACAGAATTGCAAGCACATGCAGGGGAAGTGATATAGGCTCTGTAATGAACTGCCTCAAATAAAGGGCAATGGACGGATTTGTTATTAATAGAAAAGACGCTAAAGCTGCTATAGTTTTGTTTGCGTTGAGTTCTAGTAGGATTATGTACATTAATGGAGCGGATGTGGCAGCGATTAGCATCATGATCAGTCTTAAATTAATGACAGAGGATTGGTTCTGTATGAATGGCATCCCGACTAACATTGTCAGGTAGGATGTCGATTGTAGCCAGTTAGGTTGGGTCTTGCCTTCAGATAAAAGCTTCGTTTGCTTTACATATGCAAACTCATCCCCAACAGGATATTCTATTAGATAGGGAGTCGATGCAAGAAACGCAAACGATACTAGATAAATGATAATAAAATTTTTCGCATCAGATAAACCTTTTGCCATATCATCTCACAACTTTCACTGAATCTATGTTAACAAGCTCACTGAATAGTCCATCTGCCTCCCACACAATTTTATATTCTGCATTCGGATTATCTACCCTTTTGTTCAACCAATTATTCACAGTGTACTGCCCTTGTATGTCAGTAGGCTCTACACCCTGTTCAAGAAGCGCATTAACATCGCTCCAAATATTGTCGTAGAATTGAATAGTGTTGTAAGTAAGCACGACACCAAAACCTCCAATCAATGCTATAGTAAGTAGGTAAGGAGTTAATTCCTTTATCCTCGTGGAAAGGAAAATCAAAATAAAAGGCAAAAATATCAGATAATATTTGAGTATGAATACACCCATTTTGAAGAATGTAAAGGTTATGCATCCAAGAATAGCAAAAAAAGCGTAATTCAGGATTTTTGATTTTAACCTTTCTTGTAAAATTAGCGTGCCAATACTCAATCCAGAATAAGAAAATACTAATGTTGCAACGAATACTACTATACTGTTTCCATGTACTATGAAATTCTTACCAGATAATGTTGCAAGAGCAGCAAATATGAAAGAAGTTATGATAATCAAAATTTGCGATGGCACACGAAATTTTCCAATTGCAATCTCGGCATTTAGATACTTTCTAACATAGAGGCCAAACGGCAGGAACATGAAACCAAGAAAAATAGCATCTTGAAGCAATCTATATGGACTTTGCAAGCCTATGCCAAATTGCGGAGAAAGTAGTGCGTGTTTGTTTGTAGTAGGTACAGTAATAGGATTTGTAATACTACCAGTAGTTAAGTAGAAATATCCAAAGAATGCTATCAAGAACAACAAAACTGGCATTCCAGTAAGCAGTTTATTAAATGGTTTTGATATTAAATAGGTTTTACCTCCGCCAATGTTCATAAGTAAAAACAGAAAAGTTGCTAATGAAGGTATGATATCAGTCTGCCTGTTTAAGAATCCAACAATTCCAAATCCAAAACCAAGGGTCAATAACATGTTGCTGTCAGCTTTTAGACCCTTGACTATCAACAAGGTAGACATTATGTAAAGTGGTATGGAAATAGGTTCTGTCATGAATTGCCTTGTATAGGTTGCAACAAATGGATTAGTAAGTAAAATGAATGAGCTCAATATTGCTATATTAGATTTTACGCCAAACTCCTTTAGCAACAGGTACATTAATGGTGTTAATGTAGCAGCAAAAAGCATCATTATAAATCTCAAGAGGACTAACGGTAGGTTAGACTGTATAATAGGCATTCCAACCAGCATTGTCAGGTAGGATGTCGATAACAACCAATTAGGCTGGGTCTTGCCTTCCAGCAAAAGTTCGGTTTGGGCTATGTAGCTTGCCTCGTCATCCACAGGATATTCAATTGTATAAGCCAGTGAAAGCAGAAATGCAAGCGACAAAAAATACAGAAGGACGGCATTTTTGTAAAGATTGGCTGATGTCATAATACCAGTTGCCGATGATAATGCAGCATATAAAGTTAATAAAGCGATACTTATTAAATTAAATAAACTTTAAGATAGGTTTCAAATGATATCATCGATTTAGAGGGAAGCCATATGAAAGTCTTAGTCACAGGGGGTTCAGGTCTAGTTGGGTCATACTGCTGCCAGCACTATGCAAGCCAAGGGCATCAGGTTATCGCTGTAGACAATTTCATGCGCGGCAAGCTCTTCGGGAAAATGGGCGACACAAAATCGAATGTGGACATATTGTCCGAGAAATTCAAAAATAAAATAGAATTCCACAATCTGGACATTCGTGACGAAGAGAAGATGAAAAAATTGGTCTCTGAAGCTGGTTTGATTGTGCATACGGCTGCACAACCGTCACACCCGAAATCCATTGAGATTCCACTTGAAGATTTCTCCATCAACGCATGGGGCACTTTGATCCTTCTTGAGCTGACAAGAAAGTTTAATGACGATGCCGTTTTTGTTAACTGTTCGACGAATAAGGTCTATGGTGAAAACCCGAATACTATACCTGAAATCATTGAAAAACAGACACGCTACGATTATGCCGACAGAGACGGTATTGATGAAAGCTTACCGTTAGACAACACAATCCATACTCCATTTGGCGTTAGTAAACTTGCGGCCGACTTGTACGGCCAGGAATACGGTAAATTATATGGTTTGAAGGTTGGAACTTTCAGGATGGGTTGTATAACTGGGCCAATGGCAAAGGCTGTTGAACTGCACAACTGGGAGCCGTATTTCCTATGGATGAACATGCAAGGCAAGACACTGAATATTTTTGGTTTTAAAGGGAAGCAGGTCAGGGATGTCATTGATGCAAGAGATTTGGTGAGGGCATTCAGCATGTTTGCAGAAAAACCGAGGCCTGGGGAGGCTTACAACATGGGGGGAGGAAGGAAAAATTCAATATCACTACTGGAGTCGTTCAAGCTGATAGAAGGCATCACAGGCAAGCCTATGAAATGGGTATTGAAGCTTAAGAGAGAAGGAGACCATCAGGTTTACATAAGCGACCTAAACAAGTTCAAATCACATTACCCGAAATGGGATATACAGATAGATTTGGAAACAATTTTTTCAGACATCTATAATTGGCTGTTAAAGTATCCTCCAACCGCCTAAGGCTCAGGTGTATATATTGCAAAATGACCTAACAGTTATTCTGCCTATTTACAATGAGGAGAAGGCTCTGGAAAATATTATCGAGCTGGTGAATTCTCATGTCGACTGCACTATTTTGGCTGTGAACGATGCGAGCACTGACAACTCGATGGAAATTCTTAGGAGTCTTGAGAAAAAATATAAAAACCTTAAGGTTATTTCTCGGGAAAAAAATGGGGGTCATGGGGCGGCGCTTAAGACAGGATTTGCCAATGTAAAGACCAAATTTCTCGCATTTCTTGATGCCGATATGACATATCACCCAAAATACATAAAACAATTGTTCCAAGTTGTCAAGAAAGAGAATCTTGACTGCGCATGGTGCAACAGATTTGGTGGGAAATCCAATCGGATGCCGCTGATAAGAGTTGTGGGCAACCAAATTGTGAATCTTTTGTTGTTTCTTATGACCGGCCAATACATTGGAGATGCCACATCTGGACAAAGACTTTTTAGGACGTCGTCGTTAAGAAAACTCAATCCTGAAACTTTGCCAGACAAGCTGGACATGGTGTCGGCTTTATCCAAGAGAACTTTGTCGCGAAGATTGAAGTTCAAGATTATTCCATGCGATTATGCAGAGCGGGAAGGCAGATCTAAGCTGAACCTGGTAATTGATTTCCTAAAAATGCTGAAAGACGTGATATTCGAGAAATAATTTTAAAATGACACAGATGAATTTTGGGTTTCCTTGTTATTGAAGTGTCTGTCCACCTCCTCGGCAAGCTTTTCAGATGCAGGTATTGCCGCAGTAACCTTTCCTGAGAACACAGACCAAAATCCGTCCCCATTGTATACGATTTCAGTCGGCCTGGCGTCGTCATTGTCCCTGTTGGGCAGTACCATGCGGGTTTCATATGCCGAATAAAGATATTTACAGTTTTTCATCTCAAGCATGTATTCTTTCGCCTTTTCCATGTATGTTTTGAATCTCAACTTCCTATTCGCGTCGTTGTTATAATAGCTGATGTTATGCTCGAACTCAGGTATTTTGCCAAAACTTCTTTCTAGGACAGACAACTCGACATCATATAGCATATAGTCTTCAGAAAACCCGAAGGGGAGGATGCCAAAAAATGGGCCGTCCATAATTGCACAGCCTGTCTTGTTGACCCAAGGCACTTTGGCGATTACAACCTCGCAAAGCTCGTATTGATAATTTTTTGTCTCGAAGCCAGCCATGTCAGCCAAGACATTTATATTACCATAAGTGGCGTTAATTACAGCATCATATTTTTTCACCCGTGGCTTTTCCATAACATTGTAGTGGATCTCGAATCCATTTCCCAGATTCACGATATTCTCAACATTTGTTCCTAACAGCAATGTTATCGTATCATATTTAATTAGCATCGTCCTCAACGACTTTCGAAGCAGATTCGCATCGTACACTTTTTCCGGGACTTTTATGCACAGTTCTATCTTGTCCGATAATGTGATTGCCTTAGGGAATTCTTTTGAATAGGGGAGACCGAGCTTGTCACAAAAATTCAGGTATTCTTCGCCGCTGAGTAGGCTTCCTGATTTGGCAACGCAGTAAAAGTGGTCGAAATTGTCAACCACGGTTTCGCTGAACATACTTCTGTAGGCCTTTTGAAAAATAAGTGAGGATTTTGCTGTTTCATAGCTCCTTGGATAATGGTAGCCCATGTGAAGCCTGTTTTGGTTTATGTATGATGCCCCAAGTACAATGTCACTCTTTCTCTCAAAGATTGTGACGTGGAACCCCCTTTCAGCCAATTTCAATGCCGCTATTGCACCAAAAATACCCCCGCCTATTACTGCTATATGCTTGGTGTCAACAGCGTGCACAGGCAGTTTCTTAAAAGCCATATTAACAAAATATAGAATGACAAAATACTTAATAACCTTTTGAAATCCAAGCAATCTTATCCGCTGTAAATCAATTCAAGCATGATGTCACCGTTCTCGTCCGATGCAAGCTCTATCATCCCAAAGTCATTCCTGCCGGTTTCAACTTTCCTTCCATTTAAATATGCTTTCCAATATGGATGGTAGGTTATCTTAACAGTAATGAGCGAGTTTTTATCTGTAATATGGAACGAAAATTTCTTGTGTTCTATCTCAGTCTTGATTACCTTGGAATTTGCATCTTGTCCATTGATTCTGATCCAGGTTGGTGAGTAGTTTTCTAATGAAAATATAGAGAAGCTACCATATGTTACGTTTTTCCTAAAAGATTCCGAACTGGCCAATTTGTCGTCTAGGTGCTTTTCTGAAGTTACAAAATACATCGCGTTATATGTTTTAAGTGCTTCAACGATTTCTGAGGTTTCGATATTTTGGACAGTGGATTCAAGAAGCTGGCCGCCCCCGGAATATATTTTTTTAGATATTGTAGGGAAGCCACCTTGCCAAGTGCCCACAGATTCTATTTTGGTGTTATGGGTCGACAATGCAAACATATGAGAGTTCCGCAGATTTACATCCTCAGAATTGCCATATGTATTTTGGTAGAATACTCTGGTCTCATCGGGGGATACGTTTTCCTTCAGCCATAACCAGATTTCGTTCAAACTCTCCAATTCCTCGGCGTCTTTGGAAGTTTTGGTGCTTAGCAATTCTTGGATCTGCGTAAACGACAGCAGAATGATTACATATACAATCAGATAGAAAAACGGAAAGTTGCCTTTACGAGTCTTTCTATCAAAATTTGACAAAATCGAGTTATTGGCTAGCATTGAAAGCCCATGCGCTGCAAAAAACACCATGATTATCCGCGCATAAACAAAATATCTTGGGAATTGGAACAAGCCGCTCACAAGTGGCAAATAATTTTCTAATAAAGGCTTCAAGATGCCACTCGCAATAACTACAGTCAGAACCAAAGCGGCAAGATATACAGTCAGCTCAAAATTTCTCCCACTGCTTTTCAGGTAAGCTACCAGACCTGCGATTGCAAGTATGCTGAAGATGAGCTCTGCAATATTTAGAATGCTGAGGGTTGCTAAATTGCCCATGTTAGCGATTACATTTTCGAATCTGATTTCTCCTTTTTCCCAGCCGACTTTAGTCTTTATACTCTCGGCACGCAAATGGGGCAAGAACAAATAACCCATGCTTTTGAATGTTAATGTAGATAACCTTTCTGATTCTACAGATTTGTAGGTCTGCAGCAAGCTACCCGAGTCAAGTAAGAGTTTCCATGGCATGAGCATAAAGCCTATCAACCAACTAATTAATAGAAGCAACAATAACTTCCTGATTTTACCTTTAAACATTATTTTCTTGATGAACAGAAAAATTAGAGTAAAGTACGCAAGAAATATTATTGTGAATGGATGTGAAAGGAAAGATAGGGAAATTAAAATACCAAGCAATATGGATTGAACTAATTTCAACTTTAGCCCCTGTTTTGTTATCAGATAAATATAAATCAAGCCAAAGACTAAGCCGAGATATTGACCCCACAAGCCATTTAGGATAAAAGACAGGAAATCGAACTGGAAAAGGATCAAGACTGATATAATTAAAGCAACACTTCTGCCAAAGGTATTTTTTAGAATTAGGTAAACCAAGACTATTGGAATCAAGTAAGAAAAATAGACCAACAACTTATAGGATGTTGCGACATCTGACCCTAAAATGTAATGGATAAATGACACTATCCAATACCCCAATGGATAATTGTAAGCAAATATAGGAAATCCAGCAGACTCTATATTTGACCAACCGAATAATTTTCCTTTCGGTGTCAGTTCTTCAATCAAGTAATAAGATTCGGCCAAATGCGGCGGATTATCTTGCGCAATCAGATAACCATCTTTAAAAATAGGACTTATTAGCAACAAACTTGTGATTACTATTGCCGCAATACTTGCAATGTCTTTTTTCATTCAATCACTTCAAGGTTGTTAATTTATATATTTAATTGCAAATCATCACCATTATGAAAATACTGATAACTGGTGTGAGCGGTCAATTGGGCGGTGAGCTTTATAAGATTTCCGAATATGAGAACTATGGAACTTACTTGTCTAATTTGCCTAAGAATATTGGCAAAAACATGAATAAAGTAGATATTGCAAAATTTGACGATATATTTAATTTTATAAAAAGAATAAAACCAGACTGGGTTATTCACTGTGCTGCTTTGAGGAATGTAGACCTGTGCGAAGAAAACAAGGAACTGGCATGGAAATCCAATGTCATTGGAACTGAAAACATAGTTGGCGCATGCAAGAAATTTGGCGTGAAGATGGTTTATGTCTCTACGGATTATGTTTTCGATGGCAATAATGGGGCTTACAAAGAAGAGGATATACCAAATCCAGTAAATTTTTACGGGAAAACCAAAATTATAGGCGAATGGTTAGTACGAAATGTTGAATATTTCCTTATAGTCAGGCCAAGCATGATCATCAGCAACACACCAGGAAATTATGTAGATTTTACAATTAACGGCTTAAAGAACGGTGGTATTAGTGGCGCAACAGACATCAAAAGTTCTCCTACTTTGGTTTCGGAGTTGGCTGAAGCAGTGATTACTGCAATAGAAAAAGATTTGTCTGGAATTTATCATATGGCTGGCGATGAAATGGTATCTAGATATGATTTCATGAGAATGGTTGCAAAGAATTTTGGTTATGACAGTGATTTGGTTAAACCAACAACTAGTGTAGAATTGAAGTTCAAAGCAAAAAGACCCAAAGACACATCTCTAGACATTACAAAATCTAAGAAAATGAAAATAAAATTTTCGGCGTTGAATGAATCGCTCAAAAAAATAAAATTTAATTAGAAGTTTAGCTGTTACTTTACTAGCTTAATCACCAAGTCCATGAAATCCCTAACATAAGGGTGCAAACTTTTCCTGAATTCGTGAGTATAATTTTTCGGCAAAATTATTGTGGGATTCCTGTGATACTTATCCAACTTTAATTTTCCCTTCCCCCTTCCAAAGAACATGAAAATAATGTTGTCAGTTCCCTTCCCATGATTAAACGGCTCTGTCTTGAAAAACACCCTGACATGGCCCAATTCTCTTATGTCTTCCAGCTCAAGATTGCATTCTTCATTGACTTTCTCTCTTAGGGAATCTTCGATTCTCATCCCCCGCTTTATCCTACCACCTATGGGCCAGAGGATGTCCTTAGGCGTGTAGACATTCCTTCTTATCAGCAAAGCGCCGCCATTGTACTGGATAATTATATCGTGGCATGGTATTACTAACCCTTTGTGTGCGGTAATGTATTCCTGCAAGGGCATAAGCGGAGCCTGCAGCAGGCTGATGCCGTCAGTTTTCTTGAAATCCACTTTGTATTCTTTCACCAATTAAACCCCTTACTGCTTTTATTTTAATGGAAAAGGCTTTCATATATTTAAATCATTATCTGGCATACTGATAGTATGCAATTCGGCGCACATGAAAATATGGTAGGCCCGGTAACTGGATGCCAGATTTGCCACAGTAAAGATTTGGAACCTATTCTTTCATTGGGGCATCAGCCGGTAGTCCAGCAGCATCTGACGCCTGAAAAGTTGCGGGAGCCAGAGATGGCATTTCCATTGAACTGGTGCAGATGCCCATCCTGCGGCCTGGTGCAAATAGATTACATCATAGACCCGAAAGTGGTTTTCCATTCCGAATACCCATACCAGACAGGCATGACAAAAATGTTGATAGACAACTTTCGTGAACTGACATTCTTGATTGCTGCCAGATACAAGTTGACTGAGAAGGATTTGGCTGTAGATATAGGCTCCAATGACGGGACTCTTCTTCAAGGCTTTAAGGCTAAAGGTATTCGCGTGCTGGGGGTTGAACCGACCAAGATTGCTTTCATTGCAGAGAGAAATGGGGTACCGACAGTGAATGACTTCTTCAGCGAGAAGGTGGCAGAAGAGATTGTTGAGAAGCATGGAAAGGCTAAGGCCATAACTGCCACAAATGTTTTTGCGCATGTCAATAACTTGACGTCTTTTCTCCGAGGGATCCATAAACTTCTTTCTGATGATGGCGTGTTTGTCACCGAATCGCAATATCTGATGGACATAATGCAAAAATTGGAGTTTGATACGATATACCACGAGCATCTGCGCTTTTACTCGGTTAAGGCGCTTGTTGAATTGCATAGGAGGCACGGTTTCACAGTTGTTGATGCGGAAAGGATATCGTCATCCGGAGGTTCGATAAGGGTTTTTGCGATGAAAGGAGAAAGGGATTCTAGTTCTCGGGTGCAGTTGTTAATCAGCGAAGAAGAGAAGGCAGGACTGTACAGCAGGGAAGTATATGAAGAGTTTAAAAATCGGCTGTTCGATGTGAAGCGCAAGATATTGCATTTGCTTATTGGTCTAAAACAAGAAGGGAACAGGATTGTAGGCATAGGTGCGCCTGCAAGGGCAAGCACTATCCTAGGATTTTTCAATCTTGATGGAAGCTTGCTGGATTACATATGCGAGCGCAAGGGCTCGCTTAAGATAGGCTTGTACACACCAGGAACCCATGTGCCTATTGTCGATGAGGAAAGGCTGTTCAATGACCAGCCGGAATATGCGATGCTGCTTTCTTGGCATATCGCCGACGATTTGGTGAAAAAGATGAAAGAAAATGGGTTCAAAGGAAAGTTCATAGTTCCACTCCCAGAACCAAAAATAATTGACTGATTGTTCGCTACCATTATTCTTTATGTTTCGTCTATTCTACCAGTTCAAGTATTTAAAATAAAGTTTGGAGTTTATTGATATGCCTGAGAGAATACTTGTAACTGGAGGAGCTGGATTCGTTGGCAGTCATTTAATTGAAAAATTGGTTGAAAAGCGAAAAGAAGTAGTAGCCTTTGATAATTCTTGGAGGGGGAGTCAAAAGAACTTGAATAATGTAAAGGATAAAATAGAGTTCATCGAAGGCGATATAAGAGACTACACTTCAATTAAAAACGCAATGAAAGATTCAGATGTTGTGTTTCATTTGGCATCTTTACAAGGCACAAGGTTTTTTTACGAGTATCCTGATCTTGGTTTAGAAGTCGGGCTTATTGGAAATCTGAATGTCGCAAAGGCGATGAAAGAAAATAATGCGAAACGAGTTCTTTTCACCTCCAGCTCAGAGGTGTATTCCCAACCAAACACATTTCCTACTCAAGAAAACCATCCTTTGATAATACCAGACCCAAAAAATCCAAGGTGGTCCTATTCCGCTACTAAAATTTCCGGAGAAGTCATTTTCTTCAGTTATGGGAGAAAATACGGTTTTGATACGAGTGTTGTGAGAATACATAACGCGTATGGTCCACGAATGGGGTGGCAGCATGTAATTCCAGAATTTATTAAAAGACTTGTCCTTGATGAAGAATTTACTGTTCAAGGGAACGGAAGTGAGAGCAGAAGCTTTTGTTACATTGATGATATTGTAGACGGAATAATAAGTGCAGCATTTAAGGATGCAGGAGCGAATGAGGTTTTCAACTTGGGAAATGATAGCGAGGAGTACAAAATTATTGATTTGATAAAAATGCTAAGCCAGATTTCTGGTAAGAAAATTAAGCCTGCATTTTCTGGGGTTAGGCCTGAAGGTAGTGCCACTAGGAGATTGCCAGACATATCGAAGGCAAGAAAACTATTGGGTTATGATTCAAAAATTAGTCTGAGAGACGGGTTGAAATTAACTTACAATTGGTATAAAGAAGAAATAGAATCAATTTTAAAAAATACAGATGCAAAAGAATACCCATGGTTAAAATAAGTCTACCAGACTCTACCAAAGCCTATGTATTTTACTTTTTTGAACTTACTCGAGTCTAGCATCCCCCAGCAATCTACCAGAAGTTTGCAATCGGATTTCTCTATTTTATCCTCTAATCCTTGAAATTCCGGATGGTTCATAGCCAAAATAACTGCATCAGAAGTATTGATAGTTTCTTCCAA
>Ga0213870_1001366_pt1 | contig 10985 bp, 11 predicted proteins | sample WICALVC2017_Meta_FD_160119 | JGI IMG/M metagenome (GOLD analysis project Ga0213870, IMG submission 160119) | Freshwater microbial communities from subterranean cave lake in Wind Cave National Park, South Dakota, United States - WICALVC2017 | ecosystem: Environmental > Aquatic > Deep subsurface >... | reverse complement strand
GCACTCCGAACATCAAGGCACTCCGAACATCAAGGCACTCCTCACTGATTTCAACTGCTGAATTTAGGTTTAAAACCTCTTGTGAATTATTTCCTGAATCTTGTATTCTTTCTTAATGAAAATCATGCTGATCAATCCTCCCTGGTTTGAAAACGGTTTTTGGGGTGTCAGGGCTGGTTCACGCTGGCCGCACATCAAAAACGAAACGGAGCGTGATTATCTGCCTTTTCCTTTTTATCTTGCTTATTCGACGACGCTTTTGGAACAAGCCGGATTTACGGTGAAAATGATTGATGCTATTGCAAGTGAGATGTCCCGAGAAACTTTTCTTCAAGAAATCGCACATTTTGCGCCTGACGTTTTAGTATCTGAAATTTCAGCGCCCTCGAGAGAAAACGATTTTGATTTATTGAAGCAAGTGTCTTCAAAAACAAAAGTTGTTGTGTGTGGTCCAGATTTTGAAGTCACTCAAACTACAGATTTCTTGGAAACTCACCCCTTTCTTACGGCTGCGCTCATGGGTGAGTACGAACAGGCCTTGCTGGCATTGCTGAAAGCTTGGCAAAAAAACATAGCATTTGATGACATTGGCGGATTGATTTATCGCAACGGAAATAAAGTGCTTGTGTCCCGAGCGCCAAGAATACTCTCCGATGTTTCAAAGATACCCTGGCCTCATCGAAGTACCTTGCCGATGAAAAAATATGTGGACGCTCCTGGCGGGCTTCCGCTTCCCAGCGCTCAGATGTGGGGAAGTCGTGGATGTCCCTTTGTCTGCACTTTTTGCGCATGGCCACAGCTCATGAGTAAACCCGGAAACTATCGTCCGCGCGACACAGAAGACATTCTGAACGAGATGGAATTTCTGGTGGAAAAAATGAATTTCCGCAGTCTCTACTTTGATGATGACACCTTCAACGTTGGCACAACACGTATGATGGAATTCGCTGAAAAACTAATCGAACGCCGCAAACAGGAACAGATTCTTGTGCCTTGGGGTATGATGGCCAGAGCTGACCTTATGACAGAAACGATGCTTTTAAAACTCAAAGAAGCTGGACTGTTCAGTGTAAAATACGGCGTCGAATCTGCAGATCAAAATGTGTTGAACAAAGCCAATAAAAAAATGGTTTTAGAAAAAGCGGTGCATAGTATTCTCTACACGCAGAGTCTTGGAATTAAAACACACCTCACCTTTACCTTTGGTCTTCCTGGAGAAACAAAAGACACAATCCAAAAGACAATAGACCTAGCCCTGTTTCTCTCTCCTGATTCCTTGCAGTTTTCTATCGCGACACCATTTCCCGGAACAAGGCTCTACAAAGAATTGCAGGATAAAGGACAAATCACTGCGCACCAATCCAAAGATCTGGATGGGAATCACAGCTCCGTGATCCGCTCTGAATTTTTGGATCCAGAAGACTTAGTGAAAGCCAAAGACGAAGCGTATTCAAAGTGGGGTGAACATTGTCTACTTCGCCGCACGCCGCAACAAATCCAGCTTAGTTCCTGGCATTGGCGGCGCATGAAACGCTATTTTAGCCAACACGGACTCCGTTCCACGCTTTTCAAAGTGAAAGACTACCTGCGTTTCCTACGTCATCACAATCAAAACATTAAAAAACACCGTTATCAAACTATACAATCGAGGACGTCTGCGTTTTCAGATACATTTTCCGAACTACGCCTCGTTGTGGTGGGCGCGAGTATTCGCGCATTTTATAAAGGGCGTGAGTTTACGCGTGGCACAGGATTGCAATCGTCATTTTGGTACGGGGAAAAACGTTACGACACTTCTCTCTGTGATGTGCGCGTAGAACGTTTGCAATCGCATGAGTTTCTTATTGAATTCGATTTCCGTACCCAAAATATTCCTCTGAAACAAGTATGGGGACTGCAAATTTCGTCCGAAAATCAAATTTTATGGAGGAGTGATTGGGTGGCCCGTGAAGCGCTGTCCGTTTCCCAACTGAAGTTTTCCTGCATGCTCTCGGACTCTTATAAAATTTGGTTTACTCCAGACGAAAAAGGGCATTTTCCAGACATCGAAGACTGGGAAACCTTACCTCTTCAAAAAACCACGCGTGTCTCGCTTGGCGTTTCTGGTAACAGTAGCGGTAATGAACAAAATATTCCAAAATTAGAGTTGCACTTTGGTCCCTGGCCACATGCTTTTCAGGAGCAAGTGCAAAACACCAGCCGTTTTCAATACGCACGCATGATCCACGCTGTCACTCCAGAAGAAATCCAGATTCCCATAGGAAAATCGCATGCATGGAACGGATCACTTGTTGTGGGAGGGGATTAAGGATGGAGATGGGGAGTTGGTAAAACTTTTTTGAAAAAAAGTTTTACCAGACCCTTTCAAAAAACTTTGACTGGGGCACCCGCCGTTCACGGCTGGTGCCCGAAACTTTGATTGAGGGACAATCTATCTCAAGAGCTCCGAGCGTCTGTTCGATCCTGTACTGAAGGAAGTTCCTCAGTAAAAGTTTTTTGAAAGAGTTTGAGAAAACTTTTGTCCACAAAAGTTTTCTCAGCTCCCACTCTCCTATCTTCTCTCTCTCTCTTCCCCCTCTATTCTCTCTCTTCTTTTTCAATGATGGACTTTAGATGTGCGCAAATTTTTTGGGAACAGGGAGAAATATTTTTGAGGATTGTTTTAGAGCTGTGTGTGTTTACGCGATCGCTGACTACTTTGAGACAATAAAAGGGAATTTTAAAAGTGTAGGCCACTTTAGCTAAGGCAAATCCTTCCATATCCACTACTTCCCCGGTCATAGAAAGAACCTGTTTTTTTTGAATGGTTGTTTTGATGACCCTGTCCTGAGTGACTAAAACAGCTTTGGGCAGACGCTGATCTAATGAAGGTAGATTCAGTTTTAGGGATTCTCCAAAGGAATCTCTGTCCCCCTCGATCACCCTGTAGATTGCCAGCACTTCTCCAACATCAAAATGTGAAACGAGGGATCCGCAAATACCCAAATTCACGATGCGCTCAAACTTTTTCACTTGCAATGTCCGAGATAAACTCAAAGCGGCGTTGAGTTTGCCAATTCCTGTGATCAAAACTTCGCATTTTTTCGGAAGCGCATTTCCGAACTGATTTTCCTTGGGGCTTGCAAACACCAGAAGAGTTTTCATAAAAGTTTTTTCTCTCGTGCTTTATTTTCCAAGATTTCTATGGCTTGCCTTCCTTTCTCACCCAAATCCAAAGTGAAATCATTCACATACAGTTGTACATGCTGCATCATCACATTTTCTTCTATTTCTTGAGCATATTCCCGGCAGAATTTTAAAGTTTCAGTTTTATGTTGCCAAGCCCAGCGTAATGAGTCTTGAAGGCTTTTCGTGAATTCAATTTTCCTGGTTTTAGTTAAGCGTTTTGAATAAAAAATTCCACCGAGAGGGATGGGCAATCCGTCTGTTTGTTCATGCCACCATTCCCCCAAATCTTTGATTTTGTACAGCCCGTGTTGGCGATAAGTGAAGCGGCTTTCATGAATGATGAGTCCTGCGTCCACTTCTCCCTGCTGCACTTTTGGAATAATTTTATCAAAACGCAGGACTATGATTTTCACAGGCGTTTTCAAATAGAGTTGCAACAGCAAATAGGCTGTTGTCTGCAATCCGGGGACTGCAATCGTTCTGATTTTTTCGATATCCTTTTTGGCGCTCACCAAGAGCGGTCCGCAATTAAAACCCAGTGTCGCACCTACGGGAAGAAGAGCGTAATGTTGTTTTTCCTGAAACCAGGCATAGAAAGAGGCTTTGCAGAAATCAACTGTGTGTTGACAAAGTTCTACATTCAGTTGGTCAATGTCTAAAAAGCGCGTTTCAATTTTAAAAGGCAAATTTGCTGATTGGAGCAAATGATAAAACAGAAAAGTATCGTTAGGACAGGGAGAAATGCGGAGCTGCAAGGGATTTTTTGGTGACAAATCAGCGACCTTAAAAAAAAACGGGAGAGACGGGATTCGAACCCGCGACATCCAGCGTGACAGGCTGGCACTCTAACCAACTGAGCTACTCCCCCAAAAAACCTCAAAACATATGAATGGGTGGTATAGGGATTGAACCTATGACCCCCTGGGTGTAAACCAGGTGCTCTCCCGCTGAGCTAACCACCCGCGAGAGGCTGAAATAGGTACCTCTATCCTCAAAAGAAGTCAACAAAAAATAGACCACTCGCTGGCAAGAAATGAGTTAAACCCAGATTACGCATTAGGGGAAAACATCCCCCTTAATCCCTTTGTTAAGGGGGAATCTATCCACTTGAAATTAAAAAAAACCGCTTTATTCCCTATTGCGTAATCTGAGTTAAAGGTTTTCCAATTCCTTCAGTTCCTTAATGGATCAGAAGAGATATCCGACTCCAAGGTTGAACCGTTTCGTTTTCGTATCATCCAGTTCCACGGTTACTATGCCATAGTCTGCCTTGAACACAATTTGGGGCAGAGGTTTGTAATTCAATCCCGCACTGTATTCTATGCGATGAAACTTTTCTTCCAAAGTTCCACCCAGATCGGTATCTGCTGCCGTATTGATATTGGAATAACGCACCCAAGGGATGAAATTCCCCTCGATTCCAATAAGTTCTCCAACATCATAACCTGCGTCCACGTAAAATCCTAGTGCTGTATTCACAGATTCCACGGGATCGTCATATTCAATGTTTCCAATTTCTGCAAGAATCATGAACTTATCTTTCTGAAAACGTGCGTGCATTTCAGTTAAAATAACTCCATTTTCGACACGGATTTCCTCTGTGTTCAGACCGCTCGCGTCGTTCCATGTGAACGATCCTCCGATTAGGAAATTTTCCAATCCAGTGAAATTAAGTCTAGCGTTCAGGAGTAAATCTTCGGCATCCGCATTGAAACCTTTGGCTCTTCCTCCCCGAATTGCACTTTTTGCACTGAACTTAGATGGGTTGAGCCCCTCCATGAGTGTCAATTTATAATCCCAGGAATCCGTTCTGCCATAAAGAGCCACACCATTTCCGAACCATGTGGTGGGTATGATCAGCTTGTGATAATCAGGACGCTCAACACCAAAAAAAAGTGGCGGCTCGTGCATTTCGTTTAAAAACCCGGCAGAAGGGAGCACCACGCCCGCCTGGAATCCCAAAAGGTCGCTGGGATGGTAGTCCACATACGCCTGTTCAAGTTCCAACTCTCCTTGATCGTCTCCTACGACATTGTGCTCCAATTCTACTTCCGATTTAAAGGACCACTCTCTATTCCACGCATATCCATAAAATATTATGAAACGATGAAAATCCAATTTCTTAGTGGACTCTTTGCCGTCCGGCTTCTCTACATTATAATGCAGCTCCCCATACCCTCCGATCGAATGCTGAGCCTCACTTCCTTTTGAAGGAGTGGTCGTTGCTCTAATCTCTGACTCAAATCCGTTAATGCCGACAGCCTCATCTTGCTGTGAAAAAACCAGATGAGAATCGGCCAATAACAACAAAACAAAAAAAATCGCAAAATTCTTTAACGTATACATTTTCTTTTCTATCCTCTTTTTTATTTTTGAATCATTTTGAACGTTTACTACACTTAAGCGATTAAAAATTCTTTCTCAGCTCTTTCTTCCTCTCCCTCCTTCCTCTAAAGCACAATCTCTGTCATGGCGAATGAGCTTGCACTTCTTAGCTTGGAACACATGAATTAAAATGAGTACTGGGAACAGCAGTCCCAAAATCGAATGAATCCAACTTGTCCAATTTCTCAGAACTTCGTTTCCCAGATAATAAAGTCCCCATCCTGTGAGAATCAAAAAACTACTGGTTGTCAGAAGCGTTGCGCCTGAAAGTCGCTGAGATTTTTGTCGCCATCCCGGCGGCAGATGATGGATGAGTAGATATCCAAAAATCATGAGAAAACCCATTGCGGCAGCTCCGTGAATTTTTAACCACAGAGGACATGCGGGGTGGGGTTCTGAACCAAATTCTCCGGATACCTGGGAAAAATATTTCAGATAAAGCCATACGGCTCCGGACACCCATAACAATGCGGATAAAGCATAGACCGTTTTTTTCTGCCCAGATCCAAGAGCAGCCTTCCTACGGTAGAGAAGATCGGAAGTCCTAACATGTCTAGTCATGTTAGCATCTCCAAAAGGTGTCCATCGGTCCCAAAAATCAAGGCTCGGGCGTCGTAATGAGAAAGGCAATGGTCTGCGATTTCTCTGGAAGCCAAAAGGATCACTTTTGTCAAAGCATCCGCGAGCAAACAATTTTTTGCAAAAACGCTTGTTGTTCCTGCTTTTTTTAGAAATGTACCCTGCGACATTTTAACGTGAGCAGCCAATGTCATAGCTTGCGTAAGCGCCTGCGGCTTTATAAGCGCCTGCGGCTTTATAAGCGCCTGCGGCTTTATATAAGATGTCGGGTCTGTGCGTACTGTAGAAGTCGCGACAGCAGTTTGGTTCACGTTGAAAGTTTTTGTGAAATAAGAATGTCCTCCTGGGATTCGTCCCGTTGTCACTTGAAACATCTTCTTTCCCCAGACTCTCAAGTCTCCGCCTGCATTCACGATTCCGGACATCGAACCAGATATCCGAAACCCTGAAGCCATACGCTGTATTCTTTTTAAAGCCTGATCTACTGCAAACCCTTTTGCAATGCCTCCTAAATCGAAAATCCAGGGACCTGTTTTTTTGACGCGTTTTCCCAAAATTTTTACAGGCGGCAATTTTCCAGCGCTCATGAGCAATGTTTTTAGCTTTTCAAACGGCACTTGCAGCTTTGTTAAAGATGGAAGAATTCCGCAATCTGCAAGAATCGCCCCGCATCGAATATCAAATACACCCTGAGAGCTGAGAAAAAGTTCGTTGGACATCTGAAGCACTTTGACAGTGAGAGGATTTACCTGTACCCATGTTTCTGGTTCAGAGCGATTGATACGGGTCAAATCACTGTCTTCCCTATGGTAACTCATGAAGCGATCCACTTCCGAAACCGCTTCAAACCCTTCGGTGAGACAAGCATTCAAATCGTCTTCTGTTGCCTCAGCGCTGAGTTCTATTTTCACGTAGGTCCCTAACAGTGGACGGCTGCGTTTAATTGTTTTTTCTGAGAATTTCATAAACATTCAATATCCTTCGGATTCCGTTTGTAACATGGAGACAAGACAGTGTTGCGCCGCTGATATTCGGAATGTCTTTATTCAGCTTCAGGGGATCTTGGAGACTTTTTCCGACAAAGTGACGCCGCCATTTCGGCCGACGGATTTCATAGCCGTAAGATTCTCTATAATCCAGGATCTCCACTCCCTTCACCTTTCCGTCCGGCAGAATGGCCACTGCATAAGTGATGAGTTCATGTTTGCCGATCACGCGATCAACAATCATCACTTCAGTTGTTCCTCGCCACATACGAATCCGCCGTTCTCGGACCTGCTCTCCTGAACTTTTTTCGATATTCTTTATCTGCTCTGGAGTCAATGGCACCCATCCCGCCTCCAGTTTGACTCCAGGGAAAAGCACTGCGGCTGCCTGATCTTCGGTCAGATAGCTTTCCGCATACGCCACATAAGGGATTGGAGCAACAACTAAGCCCGCAAGAATTCTTTGCCAATCTTTAGCCCGCATTTCCTACCTTTTTTCTACTTTTCTTTACACAACGGCGACAATGGACGAAAAGTTTGTGATCATGAAATAGGAGCTTAGCTCCGTACTTTTTACAAACAGTTTCTTGAAGCCTCTCGATTTCAGAACAGTGATATTCAATCACAGTTCCACAACTCACACAGATCATATGATCATGGTGTCCCTTGGGTTCTTTTCTTTCAAAAAACTCACTCTTCCCTTTCCCAACCGAATTTTGAATGACACCGCTCTCTAATAAAAACGGAATGGTGCGATAGACCGTGCCTCTGGCAATACGGTTGTTTTTTCTTTTTACAGATTCAAAAAGAGCCTCCGCATCGAAATGTCCTTTCAGATGCAAAACAACGCCATAAATAGCCTGTCTCTCGTGCGTGTATTTAAACCCCTTTTCCTGCAAAAGAGATTCGAACCTATTTTTTCCTGACACGCTGTCTTTGTGCATATTTTCGTCTCCAAATTTTTATTAAGATAAATTCTTATTAGGAATATGTCTCAATGTCAATATTTTTATTGTGATAATTTTTTCTGTTGTGTTCCCTGTATCTTTGCCACAATGATTGAATAGAGAGGGAAGTGGAAAAATTTTAAATGACTATTAGAATTCTTTTATTATGTTTTTTTTCCTTGGGAATCTTGTGTGCGGAGGACATCCAGCCCGCAAAGAAAGAATTAAATATGATTGAGAAAATTGTGAAAAGTGATGCGGAATGGAAAAAGCAACTCACCCCAGAGCAGTATCAAGTCACCCGTCATCAGGCTACTGAATGTGCCTTCACCGGTCAGTTTTACAACATGAAAGAGAAAGGTATCTATCACTGCATTTGCTGTGATCTTGCACTTTTCAGTTCCGAGCATAAGTTTGAATCGGGCACCGGCTGGCCTAGTTATTTTCAGCCTCTGAACGCATCACACATCGAAATGAAAGAAGATTCAAGTTATGGTGTAAAACGCATTGAGGTGCTCTGTGCCCGTTGCACCGCGCATCTGGGGCATGTATTCGAAGACGGACCCCCTCCCACGGGAAAACGTTATTGCATCAATTCAGCGGCTTTGAAATTCAAAGTCAAAGTTTTTTGAGTCACTCGCCGTGTTAAGTTATTTATGAAATAATAAATTACAACGTAACCAATCAAGCCATATTTAAGCTATCATGACAACGCCGTGCGGCTATTTTTGGAACAAGAATATTTTCCAGTCAAACCCATTCGACAGACTCAGGGCATGGTTTTTTGAAAGGGTCTGGGGGAATTTAAAGATCCCTCGCTTCTGCTCGGGACGACTTCGTCGGTTTTCCCAATTCCCTCTCTTTTTGTTGATTCTGTTTCTTGTCCAAGCTGGTACGAGCGAGGGCAGTACGGATACCTCTTTTGAAGCGGAAAAAAAATTTGCGATCCATTTTTGTGAATTGCAGGCACATGTGGAATTCGCAAAAACCTGCTGGGACGAGGGGCAGGACCTGACGGCATTTTTTCTTCTGGAACGTGCCAAAAACGTCCTTTTTGATCCTAAACGCTTTTTGATTGTGTTCGATCACCAATTTCATCAAAAACCGCTCAATGATTTTACTGAGAAAAGTCTGCAAGCTCTCCTCGCTCAAACTCCAGAGAATGATATCTTGAAATGGGAATCGGTGTTGCAATATCACTTGCTGAAAGAAAATTTCAAGGAAGCGGAGCAAGTGTTGCATTTGTTACGAGAACACAATCCCGACCTGTACCGCTATGCCTTGCAATCCGATCAAGTGGCAGCGCTCATAACTGGACAATCTACCAGACAGTTCCGTGAAATCTTTTTTGAACGAAATCCTGATTCCTTCGAAAGTCAGTTTTATAGAGATCAGGAAACGGATTTTGGCAATGAAAGACAAAAAGAAGAAACCCTACTTCAAAAATTTCCTGACAACGTGGAACTCAAAGTCTGGCTGGCAGGAAGGTACGCAAAAGAAGGGCAACTCATAAAAGCAGAAACCTTGTTCGAAAAGCTAGCAAGAAATGCAGAACACAATCACAAAGCCACAGGCGATCACAAAGCCGCAGGCGCTGCCATCGTGTTCATCCAAACGGCTTCTTTTTATGAAAACATGAAACACGACGTGGATTTGGCTCTAAAAAATTATTCCCTGGCATATTTCAAAGATCCTGAATGTAAAACGACAGTTACCGTGGCACAAAAAATTGTGGAGCTGGCCAGCCGTCAGGCAATCGCTTTGTTTGAAAGCGCCCGCGGCTTTGTAATTGCGGAGCAGACAAAACCTGCCAAACACGCACTTTCCTCGCTCAATCCTAAACTCCAAATTCTCTCACTGGAATGGTTCGCAGACCAAGACCCAAAATCCAATAAAGAAATTTTCCTAAAAAATCTTCGGAATCGCGATACCACTACACGCTGGCGGGCTTGTGAAATTTTGATTGAAGAGCATTTACTTTCAGAGAGTGAAGTGGATACACTCGCTCAGTCCGAACATCCTTTTGAGAAAGGCTTGTCGCTTTACATAGCTACAACTACAAAGCATCCTAAAGCCAATGTTTATTTAAAACAGGCCATCCAAAGTGAGGTGCAACTCTTGCGCTTCGATGCGATTTCTGCTCTGATTCAGTCTGCCGATGAACTAAAATCACCCTTGTTTTCTGAAACCACCACCCTAATCCAAGAACATCTGAAATCAGAAAAAAATCCCTGGCTTCGCACACTCATCCAAAGTTGGCTTAAAAAATCATCGAAATTTGAATTATCCACAGATGTCACAGAAGACACAGATAAAAACCGAAGACAACACACTTGACTTGAACCGTAGCATGCAGATCCTCATTTTCTGTGCTCATCAGTGTCTTCTGTAGATAATAATCTTTTTTCCTCAGAATGCTCTTCCGGCATGGTTTTCATGATCGCTCGATAGGTTTGCCGTAATCCCACCCACACTCCTAAGACCACACCCAAAACAGTCAGCGTTGGAGATGTGAATCCCAATTTTTTTTGCAACACAAAACCAACCGCACCCCCCGCCAACACAGAAGCGACCATCACGAAACCCAAGCGTCCCAACAGACTGAAAGTATGGAATAAATTTTTGTTCAAAGTTTTTTGAAAGGGTCTGGGAAAACTTTTGTTCACAAAAGTTTTCCCAGCTCCCCCTTCTTCTCCCTCGCCCCTTGAGATACTTTCTCTCTCTCAAAGTTCATAAAATTTTTTGCCGCTTTTAGACATTTCGAGGAGCAGATCACAGGGCTTGAATCGTTCTCCTATTTTTTCCGCAAGGCTTTGCAGGGCGTCCACGATACCTGATAAACTGCGAGCATCTGCGTAGCGCAAAGGGCCTCCGCGGAAGGGAGGAAATCCCGTGCCCATGAGCATAGCGCAATCGAGGA
>Ga0213870_1001365_pt1 | contig 10989 bp, 10 predicted proteins | sample WICALVC2017_Meta_FD_160119 | JGI IMG/M metagenome (GOLD analysis project Ga0213870, IMG submission 160119) | Freshwater microbial communities from subterranean cave lake in Wind Cave National Park, South Dakota, United States - WICALVC2017 | ecosystem: Environmental > Aquatic > Deep subsurface >... | reverse complement strand
CGCCGTTTTGGCGCTTATCGGTGTAAACGCCGCCCGACGTCTCATTCAGCATAAAGAGACACTGGAAAAAGCGACCGGCTGGATGCTGGTCTTTGCGGGCGGTTTTATTTTAACTTTGGGTCTTTTTGGCCATGACTGGTATGTTTATTCCGGCATTCACACCGGTTTTGAATCACTTCTGCGGGAAGACCAGATTAATCGGATTATGGCCGGCCGGCTGCGGGTGGAGGCGCCGCACGTCCACGGCATTCCCCAAGGACCGTCTCTCGTCTACGGCAGCTGGTTGATGGTGATGATTTGGGCGGCGGTTTTAGGATGGTACTGCTGGCGGGAGAGGAAAAAAATCATTGCCTTAACCGAAGCGGAACAACCGGCCGCGAGACGACTCCATTACCGGACAGCCGGTTTTATCACGACGCTGATTATACTTTTAGGAATGGTTTTCGGCTGGGCCCTGCCTCATCAGTTCGTACGGCACAGCGGCCGGCAGCTTATGGCCGACGAAGAAAACGATTTTAAGGTTTCCGCCAGATACGAACCCCCCCGGCTGGTTCTTCAGTTGGCCGACTATGATGACCGGCCCCTGCAGGGACTGCAAATTAGCCACGAGCGACTACTGCACTTGGTGATTGTCAGCGAGGACTTTTCTGTCTTTGACCACCTGCACCCGGAGGCCGCGCTTCCGGGCCGTTTTCTTGTTCCCTACAGTCCGCCCAAGCCCGGTCGTTATTATCTCTTGGTTGTCTTCAAACATCAGAATCACAAAATTGAGAAACTTTTAACTCTTCAGTTGGGGGAGGAACAACCGATTTTCATCAGCAAAGATCTTTCCCGCAGAAAGTTTTTTGCTGACGGTTATTTGGTTTCTTTGTCAACCGAGACCGGCGAAACGATCAGGGCCGGAGAAGAAACACACCTGCGATACCGGATTGAAAAATTCGGCGAGCCGCTCACCGATCTTCAACCCTATCTGGGAGCGACGATGCACTTGGCGGTTTTTAGCGCCGACTTTTCTTATTATGCGCATAGTCACGGCGAAGCGCCCGGCGGGCCTCACAGTCAACAATTGATTGTTCGGGACTTGGCTCACGGCGCCGAAGATCATTTAGAACGGCCTGCGGCGCCGGCCGGAGCGCAATCAATGATTCCCATGCCGCCGCCCCCGCCTTTTAATTTCGGACCGGAGATAAAAACCCGTATTGTCTTTCCTTGGCCCGGACTCTACAAAGTATTCGGCGAGTTTCAGCATCAGGGAAAGGTTATTGTTACTGATTTTATGGTAACCGTCACCGGGAGCGCCGGGGTTCCGGCCGAAAATCACTGAAGGCAGAAGTCCTGTTAAAAAGTTATCACGAGGCCCCAAAACCCGCTTCGGCAACAATTTTTATAATATCGGCTTCTTTGAGTTTTGAGTCATCATATTCCACCTCGGCTTTTTTGGCATTGTAGTCCACTCTGACGTTCACTACTCCATAAGTGTTGGCTAAAAACATCTGAATGCCGGTGGCGCAGGCGCCGCAGTGCATTCCCGTTATCTGGAAGGATTTTTTTACTAACATATATTTTAAGATAGCAGGAACGCGCCATGGTGAGGAAGAGGGCGGGGTCTAAACAAAATATTCTGAAATTTTAATATCTACTACCGCTCACGATCGTGAGTAATGGTAGATATTGAAACCGCGCATTGCAAAATATCAAACTTTTTTAATTTGAGCAAAGGCCGGCTCCCGGTAACGGCTCAAAAGAAGCGAATTGGCCACCACCGACACCGAAGAGAAAGCCATCGCAAAACCGGCAATCTCCGGCCGCAGTGACGATTGAGAAATACTCAAAAATATTTGACCGAGATTATCGCCGATGGCCGGCGCGGCTTCCAAAAATTTGCTCGCGGCAAGCACCCACAGCGCCGGCTCGCCGGCGCTCTGCGTCAGCAAAAGGTGGAAGCCGGCGGCCAAGGGAATGGCAATCAGATTATAGACAAAGGCCCAGAAGAAATTCTCCCATATCTTATGAATAGTGCGTCGGGAAAGGTCAATGGCGGTGACCACATCTCTTAAATCATCTTTAATCAGAATGATGTCGCCGGTTTCGAGAGCGACATCTGTTCCGGAACCGACGGCAATGCCCAGATCGGCTTTGGCCAAAGCGGGCGAGTCATTGATGCCGTCGCCGATCATCGCCACCACCCTGCCTTGTTTCTGCAACTCTTCAATCAGGGCCTCTTTTTGATCGGGCAGAATGCGGGCGTAATATTTATCAATGCCCAGTTTTTGAGCCATGGCCTTGGCGGTGGCCTCATTGTCGCCGGTTATCATTATTACCTCTTTTTTCATCTTTTTTAATTCAGCTACGGCTTCCAGAGAATAATCTTTAAGAGTATCGGCCAAGGCCACGAGGCCAACGGCCTTGGCATCGTAAGCCACAAAAACCACTGTCTTGGCTTCGGTCTCCAGACGATGGGCTTCTTTCTCGCCGGCGCTCGTGTCTACATTATTTTCTTTCATCAAAATCTCATTGCCCACGAGAATTATCCGGCCGTTATATTCGGCTTTGACTCCTTTGCCCGACAGGGCGATAAAATTTTGCGGTTCGGCGGGCGCGGGGACGGCCCTGACCACGGCTTGAGCCAATGGATGTTCTGAACCCCGCTCGGCCGAAGCGGCCAATTGCAAAACCTGATCTTTGTTAAGTTCGCCCAAGGCCACCACGTCAGTCACCGCCGGCTGGCCCTTGGTTAAGGTGCCGGTTTTATCAAAAGCCACCGTTGTAATATTATGAGCGCCCTCCAAGGCGGCCGCGCCTTTAATTAAAATACCCGATTCCGCCCCGCGGGCAGTACCGACCATCAAAGCGGTGGGCGTGGCCAAACCCAAAGCGCAAGGACAGGAAACGACGAGCACGGCAATCATAAAAAGCAGAGAGGGAATAACCGGATAGCCCTGCACAAAATACCAAAAGGCGAAGGCCAAAAGAGCGATGACAATGGCCGCCGGCACGAATTTTTCCGAGATTTTATCGGCTACATTCTGAATGGGCGCTTTGGAGGCCTGCGCCTCCCGCACCAGCTTTACGATTTGAAATAAGAGGGTGTCCTCGCCCACTTTTACGGCCCGGCATTTCAATAAGCCGTAAGAATTGATGGTGGCGCCAATCACTTCATCGCCCGGCTTCTTGTTGACCGGCATTGATTCGCCGGTAACCGCCTTTTCGTCCACCGCCGATTCTCCCTCAATGATTATGCCGTCGGTGGGGACATTGCCGCCGGGCTTAATGAGGAAAACATCGTCTTTTTTAAGCTCGGATACCGGAATTTCTTTTTCCTGACCGTCGCGCAACACAATGGCTTTCTTCGGCGCCAACCCCATTAGTTTACGAATGGCCGAACTCACCCGGCCCTTGGAGCGGGCTTCAAAATAACGGCCCAAGACGATAAAAGAAAGCAGGGCGGCTGATGATTCCCAAAAAGGGTGATCAATTCCCTGCCAATACTGATTCAAAAACTCAATATCAGAAAAAAGAAAACCGATGACGGAAATTAAATAGGCGGCGGTAGTGCCCAAAACCACCAAAACATCCATTGAAGCCGAGCCGACGCGGATGGCCGTCCAAGAGTTGCGGTAAAAAATCCAGCCGACGCCAAACTGGATGGGAGTGGTCAAAATAAAGAAAATCCAGTTCAAATCAATGAGCGCGCCGTCAAAACAGCCGGTTGCTAAACCCCTGACCAGTCCCCCGCCGCCCCGGCAGAGAGCGTGAATATGTTCCACATTAAACATATGGACATACATATAATAGATGATGATGGGCGAGGCCAGAATAAAACTGATTAAAGCCCGCCGGCCCCAGTTCTTAATTTCTTTTTCGTGTTCCTGCTCTGCCAATGCTTCTTCTTTTTCTTGGTTCTCTGCTATAATCAAGGTATAACCGAGATTTTTGAGAACCGCCGCCATCGCCTCCGGGGTGATCATCCCCGGTTCATAAACCACGTTTAGCGTCTCCGAACCGAAATTGGCATTGGCTTCTGTTATCCCATTTTGTTTAAGCAGAAATTTGTTGATTAAAACGGAGCAGGCGGCGCAGTGCATGCCGCGAATTCTGAAAATTTTTCTCTCAATCATTGATGAATAAATTTACCAAACTGATCTTTTTCGCTGTTTTTTTAATGATAAGCGGTCTTGTTTATGAGGGTTATTACCGGCCGGCGGAAGTGGCGCCGGTCGCGGCCTCGGGTCGGGTGCTCACGGTTAATATCCGGGCGCTGGAAAACCAATGGAAGTGGGAACCGAATGTCATTAAAGTCAGAGCCGGCGACCGGCTCATTTTGAAAGTTTTTAATGAAGACGGCTACGATCACGGTTTTGCTTTAGAGGCCTTGGGAATCAACAAACGACTTTTCCCCAAAAGAGAAACGGTCATTGACATCATTGTGCCCAAGGTGGGTAAATTTAATTTCTATTGTTCCGTGCCCTGCGGTCAGGGTCATTATCAGCAGGTGGGGCATCTTATTGTGGAGGAGTAGCGGCCGGCCCGCTTTTTCTTCCGTCAATACTCCACGGCCCGGCGCCTAAAATCCAAAAGGTAAAAGCGGCCGATATGAGCCCCACGTCGCGGAGCAGCAGCGGATCAAAATTCAAACCGTATTTGGCGGTGAGCGAGCCAAAGATGAAGGCGATAAGAAGGGTGGCGATTAAACCGGTATGCTTTATCCCCCAGCCCAGCCAAAAAGAGAGGGCGATCGTGAGTTCAGTAAGGCCCAGATAGTAGTTAATGGCCGAGGCCGAACCGAGACCGCTATTTAATAATAACTGAATTTCCGCCACCGACTGCTCGGGGCTGGAAAGTTTGTGCCAGCCGAAAAGAGTAAAAGTGGCGGCCAGCCCGATTCTTAAAAACAGAGGCGCGTAGTCCTTCAGTCCCTCCCGCATTCTTTAAGTTTAGCAATTAGTTTCTGTTTATCAAAACCGCCGGTGGAAAAAAGCTCGCCGTTCACAATAATTCCCGGAGTGGCAAAAATCATATATTTTTGGGCCAGCGCCTGACCTTCGGACGCGGTCACATCCGCCCGCCGTAATTCCACATTGGGAAAATCCCGCTTGACTGTTTCCCAAAAACCCTCAAAGGCCCGGCAAACCTGACAGCCGGGGGCCCAAAGTTCTTCCAATTTAATCGGCCTCATTATTGTTAATTCTAATACAATAAAACAAAAACCGCATTGGGGTAGGAAACCAATCTGGCTCCGGGGCTACGACTCGAACGTAGATTTTTGGGTTCAGAGCCCAACGGCCTACCATTAGCCGACCCCGGAATCTCTATTTGCAATTTCCAGCCGTTCGTATTATTTTACCGCCAATGACAGTAAAGAGCAAAGCTCGGCTTTTGGGCCTTTTTTTCCCGTTATTCTTTCTGCTTTTAGCGCCCTTCTCCGCCGTCGCAGAAGCGCCCTGCCGCACCGTCCTTATCTATGCCCAAGATATCGCCGGGGTGACGCCGGGACATGACAACGACACGGCTATCATCAATGGCCGGGATGGTCAAAATTTATTAACCGTCGCCCAGCCCGATGACAGTCGGGTTATCTGGCCGCAAACGACCACCGTCCGTGTTTTTGCCGGTGAAAAACTAAATTATTCCGGCGCCGCTCACCATCGGATTGATTTTGATTTAATTAATGAGAGCGGCGATATTTTTCGGAAAGTCCATTTTGCTTATCCCACTCATCCTCTGATTTTTAACGCCGAGGTGCCGATTACAGAAAACGGTTTCGTCCGTTTCAATGCCGGCGAGATGGCCCTGGAATACAACCAACTGCATTTGACCCGCTTTGACCGGGACGGCTGTTCCCGTTCGGTTCCGGTGGCATCAACCTCTCCTTTGCCGCCATCATCCCAGCCCCTGCCTGATTTAATTACTGAAAATCTCAATGTGTTTGGCAACCTGACTGCCGGTGAGAACCTGACCTTGAGCGGCGCCGTCCGCAATCAGGGCAACTCTCCCACTGCCGCTTCGTCAGCCAAATTCCTCTTAGATTGGAATGTCATTGCTTTTGTTCCGGTGGGGACTTTATCCGCTGGCGCGACCGAGACAAAAAATATTAACATTGCCGCCACTTTTGGCAATCACATCTTTCATCTTTGCGCTGATGCCGGCGCCGCCGTCGCTGAATCCGAAGAAAATAATAATTGCAGTTTTAGAAATTTTACGGTTGGTCAGCCGGCAATAAATCCTCCGCCGCCTCCGCCCCCGGCCGAGCGGCCCAACAACCGCCCTTTTTGGCAGACGGCGCCTATGAACTTCACCATTTATACCAATCAGATCCTCCAGTTTTCTGTCTTGGCTTTTGATCCGGACGGAGACCCGCTCACCTATGACGCCTTTTCACTGCCGGTGGGCGCCACCTTCAATGTGGCCACGAGAACTTTTACTTGGACGCCGATGTCACAGCAGATTGGCGCCTACACCGTCCAGTTTCAGACAAATGACGGCCGGCTGACATCCGAACTTTTGGTAACCATCAACGTTCTTTTCGGCGGCCAGCTGGCCAATATCTATCCCGGTATCTATCCGGGCGTTTACGACCAAAAGAGTTATTATCAGCAGCCATATTATCAGCAGCCATATTATCAGCCGCTAAATTTCCAGCCCATTTATTCGCCGACTTTCTCGGCGCTCAACCTGGCGCCCTATTTTATTAATTTCAATCCGCCGACAAGCGTCAAAGAAGGTCAGGCCTACTATTATGATATGGAAGCGGTTGATCCCAACAGCGACCCGCTCACCTTCAACCTGACCTCCGGACCAGCGGGTCTGGCCGTTGATCAACGGAGTGGAGTAATAAGCTGGCTTCCTAATTTTAGTCAGGGCCGTTTTCAACCCCATGATGTTACCGTCGCCGTTCGCGACAATTTTCAGAATGAAGACCGCCGCAGTTTTCAGATCCGCGTGGTTGATATTTCCCCGTCACTTTCCCCGTCACCGCCGGTCGCTCCGCCGTCTCCTCCCTGTTTTTGCCCGCCGGAGACCGCTGTCCCTGCAATTACATCCACAGAAACATCAACTCTGACTGCCGCTACGACTCAAACTGCCAGTCAAAACTGGCTGTGGTGGTTTTGGTTGGCGCTCTTAGCCGCGGCGGCGGTTATTCTTTTGATTGTCATCTGGCGCCAGAATGTCCGCATTAAAGAATTGCGGTTTGAAAAAAGAATGGAGGCGGCATTGACTGCGGCCAGAATACAATCATCCGCGACATAACCGCTCCCAATTCTAATATCTACCATCGCTCACGATCGTGAGCGATGGTAGATATTTGATTGTGGCACATTTGAGCAACAATACATCATTGATGCGATCGCATCAAAAAAGGGGGAGATGAGAAGATCCCTACTTCTTAAGATAGCGGTTGACGGCGAGCATGCTTGATACCGCGCCTAAAATAATCCCAAAAAGCAGCTGGTATCCCAAAAGCCACCAGATATTATCGTAAAAATAGTTCTCCAAACCCTGTTTCTCAAGAAATATATTGACATAAGAGGAAGCAAAATAAATAAAAGGCAGGGCGAGAATGATACTCAAGACGGCGGCGATCGCGCCGTAGACAATCCCCTCCACCACATAGGGGCCGCGGATAAAAACATTGGGCGCGCCCACCAGCCGCATAATGCCGATTTCATCACGGTTGGAATAAATAGCCAAACTGATGGCATTTAAGGTGACGAGAACGGCGGTGACGGCCAGATAAAAAGTCAGGGCAAAACCTACCTTCTGGGTGGTGTCCACAATCTTCACCAAACGGTCAATCACCAGCTGATTTTGATGATAGGTGACTTTTTCAATGAGCGGCTGGAGTTCGGTCCGGTTAAAATAGGTAACGATTGTCGGATAATCCTTGGGATCTCCGGCCTTGATATTTAAGGAAGCAGAAAGCGGATTGCCGCTGAGCTCTTCGAGCGACGCCTGAATAATGGGATCATCCCGGTGTTTTTCTTTAAAGGTTAGGAGCGCTTTTGCCTTGGAAATGTACTCTACTTTTTTTACTTCTTTGATGTCCGCCACCGCGTCCCGGATCTGCAGGATATCTTTTTCTTCGGCGGTGTCCTTGAAATAGACGCTGACGTCAATTTTGTCCTTCAAAAGATTGAGGCCGATATTGGTCAGAGCGTTAAAAACCAGGAGCGCCTCAAAAACCAAAAGGGCCAGAATCATCACCGCCAAGGTGGCCATGGTCAGCCAGCCGTTCCTGAAAAAATTCTGGAGGGCGTATTTTATTATCCTGAATATAGTTGTAAACATTATTAATCCAAAATATACCTTCCGTTTTTCTCGTCTCTGATTATTTTACCATCATCCAAGGTAATCACCCGCCGTCCCAAATGATTGATAATGTCCTTGCTGTGGGTGGCCAAAAGCACTGTCGTACCCAGCTCATTAATCTTGAGCAACAGCCGGATAATCTCCCAAGTATTCCCCGGATCCAGATTGCCGGTGGCCTCATCGGCGATGACGAGCGTTGGCTTATTGATCATCGCCCGGGCAATGGCCACCCGCTGTTTTTCGCCGCCGGAGAGCTCGTGGGGAAAGTTGCGGGCCTTTTCCGCCAGTCCTACCATATCTAACATTTGCGGCACAAACTCCACAATTTCCGCCTGCGGCCGACCGGCCACTTCCATGGCAAAAGCCACGTTCTCGTAAGAGTTTTTAGCCGAGAGCAGCCGAAAATCCTGAAAGATAACTCCGATCTGACGTCGCAGGACAGGCAGTTCCTGCGGCTTTAACCGGCCGACTTCTTCTCTGGCGAAAAAAATTTTCCCCCGGCTCGGTTTCTCCTCGCCGGTCAAAAGCTTGATGATCGTTGTCTTACCGGCGCCCGATTTGCCCACCAAAGAAACGAATTCCGCCGGCTCAATCTTGAAATCTATATCTTTAAGGACGGCGTGGCCGTTGTAGTTTTTGACTACGCCCTGAAAAGAGACCATTCTTTCTATTATATCTTTGTCTCCAAAAATTTATCAAGGTTGCCGGCCAAAACTTCATCCGGCTCGCGGCTCTCTGCGCCGGTGCGGCGGTCTTTAACCAACTTGTAGGGATGGAGCACATAAGAACGGATTTGATGACCCCATTCCGGGGTAATTTTCGTCCGGATGGCGCTCAATTCTTTTTCCTGTTTTTCTTCCAAGAGCTTTAGGAGTTTCCCCCGAAGCAGCCGCAGGGCCTTTTCCCGATTCTGCGGCTGGGAGCGTTGATTTTGGGAGCTGGCGGCGATGCCGGTTGGCAGATGGACAATCCGCACCGCTGTTTCCCGTTTGTTGACGTTCTGGCCGCCGGGGCCGCTCGCGCGCGACATTTCAATTTTTAAGTCCTCATCCGGAATCTGAAGTTTTTTGGCTTCAATTTCGGGAAAATCAGGCACAACCTCTACCAAGGCAAAAGAAGTATGTCTTAGTTTCTTGGCTGAAAAGGGAGAAATGCGAACCAGCCGGTGAACTCCGGCTTCGTTTTTGAGCTGATTGTAGATGTCTGACCCCCTGATTTCCATAGTGCGGTCATCAACCATAACCGTTGTCCAATTCTTTCTTTGGGCCAGCTTAAAATACATTTTAATGAGCATCTCCGCCCAATCCTTGGCATCATCTCCGCCCGCCCCCGCATATACCGAAAGGTGAACGATATCTGGATTATAATTCATGCCTTGAAAATTTTAGCATAAAATGCGCCGCAATCAAATATCTACCACTGCTCACGATCGTGAGCAGTGGTAGATATTAGAATTGTGGTATATATTAAAATTTATGAAAGGCGATATCACTTTATTTATACTAAAATTTATTCAGGGCGGCGTTGCTACCGGCCAAGAAATACTGGATACCATCAGCTATTATGGATACCATGAATCCTATAGGCGCGCCCGCGGTCTCCCTTCCCGCATTCCGGCATTGCGCCGGCCGATTCTAGAGAAGGCCATAGCCAATTTGGAAGAAAGAAAGCGGATCAGCAAGCTGATTTTTAAATTAAAAAGCGAGGATTTAATTTCTAAAGACAAAAGAGGGATTCTCAAGATTACCGACAAGGGCGAGGCAAGGCTTCAGAAATTAAAAAAGAAAACGCAATTCCTGGAAATTTATCAGCCCAAAGAAAGCAGGGAATGGACGCTGATTGCTTTTGACATACCGGAAAAATTAAGAGGACATCGGGATTGGTTAAGGACGATTTTAGGAGTTTTGGGATTTAAAAAATTGCAAAAAAGTCTTTTTATGGGCAAGGTATCTATTCCGGAAGAACTTTTTAAAGAATTAAATCGGCGCGGCATCGGTAATTTTGTGGAGATTTTTGCTATTACCAGGAGTGGCACTCTAAGACAAATTCAGTAATTCTACTATCACTCACGATCGTGAGTGATAGTAGAATTAAGAAGGTCAAGCGAGTTGATGGAGCCAGCGGTCGGATTTGAACCGACGACCTGTCGTTTACGAAACGACTGCTCTAACCACTGAGCTACGCTGGCGGTATGGAATTTACTTTACCAGAAATTTCTGGCTCTGGATAGCGCCGCGCTTGCGGTGCGGCGCAAAATTGCAACGGCTCGCTGGTAAAAATTCCCTCAATTCTAATATCTACCATTGCTCACGATCGTGAGCAATGGTAGATATTAGATTGCGGCCCATTCCCCAATTTTAACGGCTCATTTTCAAAATGAGCCGTTAAAATTGGTATTCTCTTTTTGAAGCAGGCGAGGAGAATCGAACTCCCGCTTTAACCTTGGGAAGGTCACGTACTACCACTATACGACGCCTGCCTTCTCCGACCGCGGCTGGTTGCGGCGCGGGCAAACCCGCTTACCTTTTATCTCGCCAAGAGTTTTTCCCCATCCCACTCGTAGCCGCTGATAAGAACATTAATATTGGCCTCTTTTTTCAGGTTTTTCAAACCATCGGGGCCGTACTGCTCCAGAAAAATCTCTTTTTTCACCTCCGGCAAAAGCACCCGATCGACGAATTC
>Ga0213870_1001364_pt1 | contig 10992 bp, 9 predicted proteins | sample WICALVC2017_Meta_FD_160119 | JGI IMG/M metagenome (GOLD analysis project Ga0213870, IMG submission 160119) | Freshwater microbial communities from subterranean cave lake in Wind Cave National Park, South Dakota, United States - WICALVC2017 | ecosystem: Environmental > Aquatic > Deep subsurface >... | reverse complement strand
GCATTCTGGAGGGCCTGCCTGACCCGCTCACGGGATTCTTCCAGCGAGATTTGCCGCGCCACCGGTGCGGGGAGATCCCTGAATGGTCGCAGATGCACCCCCGCCTCGCTGGCCAGCAGGACATGGCCCGGCGGAAGTTTCACGACATCACGGATGGGGGTTCCCGGTTCCGGGATATACCAGTAGGAGAGGTAGTCCCAGATCCCGCTGGGGTCGACCTCGGCCTCCACGCCCCCGGCCAGGAGGGCTTTCAGTTCGGAGGCCCAGGCGATGCCCTCGCTTCCGACATGGTAATACAACGGCTTGATGCCGAAGGTATCGCGGCCGAGCAGGAGCCGGCGGTTCCTCTGGTCCCACAGGGCAAAGGCGAACATCCCGTTCAGGTGCCTCGCGCAATCCTCCCCGTACTCCTCATACAGGTGGAGGATGACCTCCACGTCGCTCCCCGTGCGGAACGTGTGCCCACGCGCCTCTAGCGCGCGCGTCAACTCCAGCGCGTTATACACCTCACCGTTGCAGGTCACGACGAGGGTGCCGTCCTCGTTCCAGATCGGCTGGTCTCCGCCCTGGACGTCGATGATCGCCAGGCGCCGCACGCCGATGCCCAGCGGTCCGGAGATGAAGGTTCCGCTAGAATCCGGCCCCCGGTGGATGAGGGTGCCGGTCATCTGTTCGATGACGCCGGAATCTACCGGCCGTCCAGAGGTAAAATTGAACTTCCCGCAGATTCCACACATCGTTCAGAGACCTCACCCGTTTTCGTGACCAGCGAACGGCGGATGGCGCGCCCTACGGCACTCTCTCGGTGTCTCGTTTCCCGGCGATTCTCCCGATTTCCATCCGAATGCTCGCCATCTGATCTGCCAGCAGCCCAAACAGGAGCAGGAACACGCCCACAATCAGGAAGATCGCGCCAACAGGTGACACCTGGCCGGAGATCATCACGGTTCGAATGGACCAGAGAATAGCCATCAGAATCGAAAAGATCGACGCGGGGACAAACACCTTCAGCGGGTAGAATGTGGAGACGATTCTGAGTATGACGACGATGAATCTGGTCGCATCCTGTAGCGGGTGGATCTTGCTCTTCCCTCCGTCCCGGCGCCTCGTGTTCACCCGCACAAACTTGACGCTATAGCCGGCCGAGATGAACGCCAGTGTGCTCGTCGCGGGAAACGAAAACCCATTCGGGTAGAGATGCATGAACTCCATCAGGACGCTGCGTTTGACGCAGCGGAAGCCGGAGGTCAGGTCCGGGATTCCGACCCCCGAGAGACGACTGGCAAGCCTGGCGAGAACGGCGTTGCCCAAGGAGCGGAGGCGGCTGTCCGCTCTGGTGCGACAGCCCACCACCATGTCGTACTCCCCCACATACTTCAACAACTCGGGAATCTGATCGGAAGGATGCTGGCCGTCCGCGTCGAGGACCACGATGATCTCCCCTGTCGCATGACGGATCCCGGTCTTGACCGAGGCGCCATTCCCCTTGTTGTAGGGGCTGCGCAGCACCGTGACCCCATCGAATGCCCCCGCGACCTGTGATGTGTCATCCGTCGAGCCATCATCCACAACCAGAATCTCGTCAACCTGCACGCCAGGAAGGTTCAGTAATCCGGTCAGCACACCGGCAAGGGTCTCCGCTTCATTGAAGGCCGGGATCACCACTGAGGTCCGGAGCAGCCTCGACGCCTCCGGTTCCACCTCACGCCGCTCACGCTCCACGCGCATCATCAGAACACCATCTGCGAGCAGCTCCGCCCGGGGCCGCGGAGATACCCCCACAGCTCTCCCCACGCCCAATTGCTGTGGAAGAGGAACAGCAGTGGCACCGCCATGAGGAACTTCGCCCGATAGCGCCGCTTGGGCCACAGGCTCCGGGTTTGGCGCCAGAGGGCCAGATACGGGAGCACCGGGACCGTCAGGGCACGGAGCCATCTCGTGAGGCGAGGAGCGTGGGCGACCCGCATGGCGGCAAAGCAACGCCCATGATGATAGCGGCTGCGGAAAAATGCCGCGAAGGGGATCGGCTTGCGCAAATGCACGACGACAGAGGGGGCCGTCCACAGCTGATGACCTTCGGACCGCAGGCGCCAGTTGACGAACGTCTTCCAGAACCCCGTGCGTCGCAGCGCATCGATCTCTCCTAACGCCCTGCGCTTGTAGGCGATATTGTTTCCCGTCAGTTCGGCGGCCGCCCCCGCCTCGAGCGGCGGCACGAACGCCCAGTATTCGCTCAAATACGTCGCCCAATTCACCAATGTTCGTTCGGAGGCATGATCGAGGTCCACGGCGCCTCCGATCACCGGCTCCGGGCGCTCAGCGTGCATCTTGAGGAGTTCGGGTAACCATCCATCGGTCAGGATGCAATACGGGTCCAGGATGGCAATGATCTCGCCGCGCGCCTCGGCGATGCCCGCGCCCCGCAGATGAGGGATGGCCAGAGGCTCGGGGAAGCGCAGCAGGCGAATGTCGGGGAAGCGCTCGCGAACCAGATCGGGGGTCCCGTCCGACGAGCTGTCGGCCACAATGATCTCGACGACCTCTCTCCCTTGCTGGGCCTGCAGCGAGGCCAGGCAGTCCGCGATCACAGTGGCGGCATTGTGCGAAGCAATCACCACGGACACCTTTGGGGGCTCCATACCTCTCTCAAATCATCGCACAGCGCTCTGGTCGCGCGAACCCTCTCATGAGGCCCGCTCCCTGAAGAACTCGCGAAATGTCTGCAGGACGTAAGCGAGCATCTCCTCACTGATCCCCGGGTACACCCCGATCCAGAAGGTCTGGTTCATGACGGTATCCGTATTCTTCAGGTCGCCAACGACACGGTATGCCACACCCTCATAGGCCGGCTGGCGTGTCAAGTTGCCCCCGAAGAGCAAGCGCGTCGCAACATTGTGGCTTTCCAAATAGTACACCAGCTCATTCCGCGTAAAGGGCGCCTCTGGACGCACAGTGATCAAGAAGCCAAACCAACTCGGATCGCTGTGCGGGGTCGCCTGAGGCAGTATGAGGAGATCGGCAAACGGCTTCAGGCCTTCATAGAGCAAGTGCCAGTTACGCTTGCGCGTCTCGGTAAACCGGGGCAGCTTCTTGAGTTGGGCGACGCCCACCGCTGCCTGCATGTCGGTGACTTTGAAGTTGTAGCCAATATGGGAGAAGATGTACTTGTGGTCGTACCCGGCGGGCAGGGTGCCCAACTGCCATCCGAAACGCTTGCCGCAGGTGTCCTCCTTGCCCGTGTCACACCAGCAGTCCCGTCCCCAATCCCGAAACGACTCCACCAGAACCTTGAGCGTCGGGTCATTGGTGAGGACGCACCCCCCTTCACCCATGGTGATGTGATGCGCCGGATAGAAGCTCACCGTGGCCAGATCGCCAAACGTGCCGGTCAGTCTCCCTCCGTAGGTCGAGCCGAGCGCATCGCAGTTGTCTTCGATCAGCCACAGGTTATGCCGTTTCTTCACATCGAGGACGACGTTCAGGTCAAAAGGATTGCCTAGGGTGTGGGCGACCATGATAGCTCGAGTGCGAGGGCCGATCGCCTCCTCCAGATAACCCACATCGATGCTGTACGTGCTCAGGTCGATATCCAAAAAGACGGGCACCAGCTTGTTCAGAATGATGGGATTGACGGTGGTGGGAAACCCTGCCGCGATGGTGATCACCTCATCGCCTTCCCGGAGTCGCGTTTCGCCCAGTTTGGGCGAGGTGAGGGTTGAGACGGCCAGCAGGTTCGCTGATGAACCGGAGTTGCAGAGGATGGCATGCCGAACACCCATGAAGCGGGCAAACTCGCGCTCGAACCGATCCGCGTAGCGACCCGCGGTGAGCCAGAAGTCCAGCGAGGCGTCTACCAGGTGGATGAGATCATCGGCGTCGTATACTCTCCCGGAGACCCTCACCGGTGTTTCGCCCGGCACAAACGTCGATGGGCTGAGCTCAGACTCGTAGAATCTCTCCGCGAGCTCCAGGATTCGGCTTCTCAGATCTTCTTTGCTGCTCATGGCACCCATCCTCAACTGGCACGATACATCGGATATCTCGATCGATGTTCCCGAAACCACCGCATCGTCTTGTCCAAACCGTTCCGGAGGGATGTCCTGGCGCTCCAGCCCAGGCTGTGCCTGGCCCTGCCAGGATCCCCGGACAGCGTCCAGATCTCCGTATCACGATACGGCACAGCGCCAAACAGCGGCTGAACAGCGCTCCCCGTCAGTTCAACAATGGCCGAGGCCACCTCTTTGATAGATGTCGCCAACCCGGTGCAGACGTTGAAAGTCCCGCCCACAGCATCGGGTATGACAGCAGCCGCCAGGAAAGCCCCAACGACGTCGTCGACGAAGACGAAGTCCCTGGTCTGTTCGCCACCGGTCAGCTCCATCTTCGAGTTCTCGATCGCCTTGATGATTAAGTGCGGAATGAGTTTGTTCGCTGCTTCAAGCGGGCCATACGCGTTAAATGGACGAAGAGAGACCACGGGCAACCCGTACCGCTGAAAGAACGTGCGTGCGAGCATCCAGGCCGCTGACTTTGAGGCCCCATACTCGGAGGTGGGGGCAGGCAGGGAATCCTCGGAGAGCCGGGTGCCAGGGCCATATTCAGAACATGAACCGCAATAGACGAAACGCTCAACTTTCCGGGTACGGGCCAGTTGGAGGAGCCGAAGGGTCCCCATAACGTTGGTTTGCATGATGGAAGCCGCATCCTGATAGGATTGGTCTACCCCAGCGGCAGCCAGATGGTAGACGACCTGCACGTCCGAGAGGCTCGACTCCAGGTTCGCCGTTTCAGGATGGCTGAGATCACAGGGCACAATCTCCACCCGATCCAGGATGTGCTGGATCCGCCACAGGTTGGACGCCGGCCGGATCAGCGCGACAACGTGGCTCCCGACCTCAACGAGCCGCGCAACCAGATGCGCCCCCAGGAAACCGGTCGCGCCCGTCACCAGAATGCGCTTCCCGGATAAGGACCGTTCCTCGCTATCAGGCCACAAATGCACGATACCACTCGATGGTCTGGCGAAGACCTGTCTCCAGATCAACCTGTGGTCTCCATGCCAGCATCTCCCTGGCCTTCGCCGCCGACAGGTGCTGGTAACGGATCTCGCCCTTGACATGGTCGCGGATATCAGGCTCGATGTCCTCACACTCCATGAGTTCTTGGATCGCCGTGACGATCTCGAGCACCGTCTTTGGCGTTTCGGTGCTGAAATTGAAGGCCTCACCCTGAACCTGCTCGTCGTCCAGACATTCGGCCAGACGCACATAGGCATGGGCCACATCTTTCACGAACATATAGTCGCGGACGTAGGTGCCATCGCTGCGAATGATCGGCCGCTCTTTTCGCAACAAGGCGCGAATGGTCCCAGGAACCAGCCGGCTCCAGTTCAGATCGCCGCCGCCGTACACATTGCCACACCTGGCAATGGCGACCGGCAGCCCGTAGGTATCGTGATAGGTCTGCGCAATCAGGTCGGCACAGCTCTTAGAGACCTCGTAGGGTTGCCGGCCGTTCAACGGCATATCCTCCGTGTAGGGCAGAACGGGCTGCTCACCGTAGGCCTTGTCGCTGGAGGCAATCACCACGCGCTGTACGAGATCGCTGTGCACGCGACAGGCCTCCAGCAGATTGTACGTCCCCCGGATGTTCGCCTCAAAGGTCGGTAGCGGGAAGCGGTACGCCACCCCGACAATGGTTTGCGCCCCCAGGTGGAACACGGTCTCGATCTCCCTGAGGTTGAGGGCTCGCTCCAGCGTCCAGAAGTCCTCCACGGCGCCATTGACCACCGATACCCGGTGGATGAGTCCGCTGCGGAGGAGTTCTGACTGCGGATCGGCGTCTTGAACCAGCGCTGTCACCACGGCCCCGTGGTCTAACAGTTCCTTCACCAACCAGGAGCCCACGACGCCCGTGGCTCCGGTGACGAAGACCCGCCGGCCCAGCCAGAACCGACGGGACGAACCCGATTGACCGTCGCCTACGCCCATGATTTCCAGGGTGCAGCCCCGCTCTCCCACAGACTATTCAACAACCGCACATCACGGAGCGTGTCCATGCCCTGCCAGAAGCCCTCGTTACGGTAGGCTACCAACTGTTCGTCCTGCGCTAACCGCTCCAATGGCTCTCGCTCAAAAGTCGTCTCATCCCCCTCGATATAGTCGAGCACCCGCGGTTCCAGCACAAAGAAACCACCATTGATCCAGCCCTCGCCGATCTGAGGTTTCTCCACAAATGTGGTGACCAGATCCCCCTCGAAGCTCAGGCCGCCGAATCGTGCCGGCGGTCGAACAGCCGTCACCGTTGCGATCCGCCCATGCTCCCGATGAAAGGCCACCAACTCCCGGATGTTGATGCCCGTCACGCCATCGCCGTACGTCATCATGAAAGTCTCATTTCCAATCCATGGGGCCAGTCGTTTGATGCGTCCCCCCGTCTCTGTGCGAGCCCCCGTGTCTATCAGCTGGACGATCCAGTCCTCCATCTCGCCATCGTGAACGTCCACATGCCCATTCGCGAGATGGATGGTGAAGCTATTGCGCGTGTAGTAATAGTTGAGGAAGTAGTTCTTGATCACTTCACCCTTATGCCCCAGGGCGAGGATGAACTCCTTATACCCATGAGCCGCGTAGATGTTCATGATGTGCCACAGGATGGGCCGTCCGCCAATCTCCACCATCGGCTTGGGCTTGAGTTCAGTCTCTTCGGCCAGGCGGGTCCCCAGGCCCCCAGCCAGGATCACGGTTTTCATCGTTCCACCGGCCTCAGTGCTGCGCGACCAATCGCAGGATGTCCAGGGTGCGGCGGGCGGTATCTTCCCATCGAAAGTCCCTGGCGCGCCGTAATCCCCTGGCACGCAACTCCTGTCGCAAATCCCGGTCATTGAGCGCTCGATGCATGGCGTCTGCCAACGTCTCGACGGTCGGCTCTTCGACCGTAAGCGCACAACCGTCGGCAATTTCCCGTAGCGCCGCACGGTTCACTGTGACCACGGGTACTCCACAGGCCATGGCCTCCACGAGCGGGAGGGAAAAGCCTTCATACGACGAGGGGTTAATGAAGAGGTCCGCCGCATTGTAGACCGACACCAGCTCCCGATGATCGGCAAATCTGCCATCGATCTGGATCAGGCTGTCGCCGATGCCCAGCTCTGTCCCCAGCTGCTGTACAGGGAGATCCAGGTGGTTTGGTCCCACGAGCAGCAGGCTGTGGGGGATCCCTTCCCGCTTCTTCAGCGCGCTGAACGCGGCCAGCAGGGTGGGGATATTGCGCCGCTGAGAGAGCTTGCCGACGAAGAGAATGTATGGGCGGTCGGCACCCAGATACCGATGCCGTGTCGACCGCAGGAGATCCACGTCCTCCACGGGATGAAACGAGCCGTCGACACCCAGCGGGATCACCTCGATCTTCTCCCCGGGGATGCGGTAGTGCTCTTGCATGTCCTCCTTCGTCGACTGCGACGGCACGATGACCCTGTGAGCCTTCTGCGCGCTCAGCCGGTAGATTTGCCTGTAGGTGACATGGTACCACCAGGGATGCGTCCCGCTCTGCGCCTCATTGAGGCTGTGAATGGCGAGCACCGACCGGCCCCGGTAGGTCAGGGGGAGGGAATAACTCGGGGAGAACAAGACGTCTAGACCTTGCGCGTGGCGAGACAACAGGAGACTTTCCCACAAGAGCCCGGTCAGCCGGGGCTGAAGGACCTTGATCGTGAAGACATCGGATCGCTCGGGGGCGCCATCGCCGAGCGGCTCGCGCACGTAGAGGGTGACGCTGTCGGAGGGCATGACCATCCCGTTCCAGTGCTTGAGCATGTACTCAATATAGCGCGCGACACCCAGGCGTTGCCCCGACAGTCGACGCGCATTGACACCCAGCCTCACGTCACTCGCTCTCCCGTTTCCCTTTCTTCGCCTCAGTGGCGGAGGCGATCGACCGCCTGATGGTAGAGGTCGACGGTTCGACGGGCAATGCGCTCCCACGCGTAGTGCTCCAGCGCATAGGCGCGCAACCGCGCTGGCTCATACGTATCCCGATGCTCAAGGACATGCTCGATCGCCTCCGCCAGAGCGTCCGCATCCTCACTGGGGACCAACACGCCGACCTCCTCCGTGAGGATATCCTCCGGCCCGCCGGACCGTGTGGCGATGATCGGGATAGAGCACGCGAGGGCCTCCACCAGCACCGCCCCGAAGCTTTCCGCCCGGCTCGGTAACACGAGCAGTGCGCTCTCGCGCATGAAGGCTGCGACCTCGTGCGGCGGCTTCATCCCGACGAACTCCACGTGGCCATCCAGCCTCAGCTCCTGCGCCATGCGGCGCAGCCGGTTCTCCTGGCGCCGCGTGTGCCGGTAGAAGCTGCCACCTACGAGGACCAACCGTACCTCCGGACGCCGATCGACCAGACGGGGCATCGCCCTGAGGAGGACGTCGACCCCTTTGGTGAAGTTGATGAACCCCACGTACAGAATCTGATTCACATCTGGCTTGCGACCGTCAGAAGGAGGAGCAAAGATGGACCCGTCCACGCCGACGGGGATGACGCGCAGCTTCTCGGATTCGCCCGTAAAGTGGACGATGGTGTTGCGGACATAGCGGCTCACCGGGATGTGAAAGACACACTCCCCAAAGCCCCACACCGCCTGATGGCGCACCCGCGGGTAGTCCTCCATCCAGGGCAGCCAGGGGGCATGCTCGGTGATGAGCGCCGGCACGCGGTAACGGCGCGCGAGCCGCGCCGCGACCACACCATCGGGATAACTGAAGTGGGCATGAATCAGGTCGAATGGAAACTCACGATGAAGATCCTCGACCCGATGCTGGACACCCCAGTAGTAGGTGCTCGCTTCGAAGCTGTGCAGCGAGTAGCCAGGGCCCACCAGGAACCGGGGATGCCACACCTCGATACTCTTGGCCCGCTCCCGAGGCGCAATGCGCCGAAACCGGGTGTAGGGGACGAACCCTGGCAGCGGCGGGCAATAGGGGACCGGCGCGATAACCCGAGGCTCGCACAGCCCCGCGGCATGGCGCACCAACCCTTCCACCCAAAGCCCCGAGTACGGCAGGACGCGGTTCGGATAACTCCGTGAGAGGACGAGCACTTTGAGTGGTGTCATGAGGTTGGGGGAGCTCGGAAGCCCCTGACAGCCTATCCTCTACAGAATGAGCACAGCCTTCGCTCATTCGGAGGATTCGCACCTATCGTTCGGAGAGTCGTCCCGGAGGGTCTGCGCGGCGTCTCTTCCCTTTGAGGATGAACCCGGCCCCCAGCCATTTCAGAGGCCCGAAGCGAAGCCGTTCCAGCCTCTCGGTCACCCGTAAGGCCAGCCGCGGGAAGAGGTCGTCGAGCGGCGAGAGGAACAGATTAAAATGAAAGTAGACAACGTCGGTGACATCGGCCCCGTATCTCTGTACCACATCCGTCGCCGTGCGCGCCGTGTGGAGTTTGACAAAGGACGAAAGCAGGGATGGTCGTTGGGGGCGACCGGTCAGGCCGTAGTAGAGGGGCCGAAGCCGCTCAACTAACGGATAAAACACGGACGTTTTCCAGGCGGCGTAGGGGCTGAGAAGATTCGGAAATGAGATCAGCAGCGTCCCCCCGCCCTTGACAACGCGAAGCATCTCCCTAATCGCGGATTCATGGGCTTGAAGGCGATCGATCACACCTAAGCAGATAGCCGCATCAAAGTAGCCATCAGGGAAGGCCAGGCTGGCCGCATCGCCAACGGCAAAATGGGCTCGATCGGTCCTCCCAAAGTGCTTCCGACACTGTTCGATCATTCCGGGTGAGGCGTCCACGCCCCAGAACTCATATCCCAGGTCCAGCAGGTCCCGGGTCAGGATGCCCGGACCGCACCCCACGTCGAGCACTCTTCCTCCTGGCTGGTCCAGCAGCTCCAGCATTCGCTTCTGGCGCGTGCGCAGCGCATGTCCCCCGGGCGATTGAGCCTGATACCATGAGGCGTACTCCTCCGCCACGGTCTCGAAATACGCGGGCGACCCCGGCATCGTCATGAGGCGCAAGCGGTAGGAATCGTCACTGCGGGGTGACACGGATGGGAAGCATGAGGAAGTGGCGGGAGCGACGGGATTTGAACCCGCGATCTCCTGCGTGACAGGCAGGTGTGTTAAACCAGGCTACACCACGCCCCCGCGATAGGGACACTCCCGCCAAAGGCATTATACGGTTGAGCTCTTTGGGCGGTCAAATCGGTCTAGAAGCCCCAGATGCTCCTGGCTGCTCCCGGCCGAAAGACAAAGAGCTCGTTCGCCGTGCCTCCCTGGTAGAACGAGACGTCCCGCTCCCTCCCTCAGCGGCCTGTCATGCGGCAATACTATGCCGGCACGCCAGCCAAGCGTTCAATCAGCACAGCAATGGCGGAGTGGTCGAGATCTTCCATCCCCTGCGCCCGGAGCGCTCCCAGCACCTGGTGCACCAGGCCCGTCGCCAGCAGCGGAGTGCCGGTGGCCTTTCCCGTTTCCAGTGCAATGGACAGATCCTTCTCATGCAGCCGGACCTTGAAGCCCGGCGCGAAATTTCGGTCGAGGATCCGCTGCCCGTGCGCATCGAGGATCCGGCTCTGGGCGAACCCGCCCAGCAGCGCCTCCCGCACACGGGCGGGATCGACCCCCGCCTTGCGCGCCAGCGTCAACGCCTCACTCACCGCCTGAATCGTCACCGCCACGACAATCTGGTTGCAGGCTTTGGCCACCTGCCCCGCACCCGTGGCGCCGATATGCACAATGTTTTTCCCCATCGCCTCCAGGATCGGCCGGACCTGCGCAAGCACCTGCTCGGATCCACCCACCATGATGGAGAGCGTCCCCTCCATCGCCCCCTTCTCCCCACCGCTGACGGGGGCATCGAGCATCGCGGCGCCGCGCGCCTCCAGGGCCGCGGCCACCTCCTTCGTCACAAGGGGGGAGATCGTGCTCATGTCGATCAGGACGCCTCCCTGCCGGATCCCCTCGATCACCCCATCCGGCCCCAGCA
>Ga0213870_1001363_pt1 | contig 10992 bp, 9 predicted proteins | sample WICALVC2017_Meta_FD_160119 | JGI IMG/M metagenome (GOLD analysis project Ga0213870, IMG submission 160119) | Freshwater microbial communities from subterranean cave lake in Wind Cave National Park, South Dakota, United States - WICALVC2017 | ecosystem: Environmental > Aquatic > Deep subsurface >... | reverse complement strand
CTCCTATGATGATCCCTAGCTCCCTACCTTGCAACATGCGGGCTTGGTGGCCCAAGCAACTGTTCGGGTTATTCGGGTAAAAGGTATGACGACCTCGCTGACCCACGGCTTCGAGAACCAAAGGCATGACGGCCTATCATACCCAAATCGATATTTATTCAATCTATCCATATACACACCTAAATTACCACAAATAATAAGATACAAGGCTTGCGAGAAATAGGGTCAGAAATAGGGTCAGGCTTGCGTTATAGAAATAGGGTCAGGCTTGCGTTATTGTATTATTATTTTTTGAAATAGGGTCAGGCTTGCGTTATTGTATTATTATTTTTTTAAAGGTAACTCTATACATACCAAAGGGGTGCGACCCCTGCGAGGGTAGTCGCACAGAAACATGTCCCAAATGGGACTGGTGCGCGCTCCTCACGCTTAGCCAGTCTGGCGACTTGGCTGCCTCACTTTTGTGTGCCATCATTTCCATAATAATACAATAGCGCAAGCCTGACCCCTACCTAGGGCCGTGGTCTCTCCGCCCCTACCGGTCTTCGCCCTCTTTTACGGTCATCTCCAAAATTCGGTCAACCCGAAATGTCCGTTCCTCTCCAAGGCTGTGGCAATAGGCCAAAAGACCCATGTACGGCTTCCCTTGAAATATCTTTTCCCCCACACCAATTGGCGTGACAATCCGATTGGTCTTCTGATCGTCATTCTTGAGATAAACCATTTCTAAAATACGTTTCTTCCGAATCGCCTCATCAATCAATTCCATCTTGAGGGGGAGGGTCTGATTGATTGCAGATAACCCATACTGGTGCTCTGTAATAAAATCCAGCACTTTATGGTCTAAGAGGATATCTTGTTTTCGAACAGGACAGGTTAGGGATAATCCATCTAACGTTCTTAATCGACTCATCGCAACATAAAGCTGTCCATGCGCAAATGTCCTATGCGTTAGATCAATCACTGCCTTATCAAACGTCAAGCCCTGACTCTTATGAATCGTAATCGCCCACGCGAGCCGAACCGGCATCTGCGTAAATTTTCCAATGGATACAGGGACAAGCCGCTGCAAGGCCGTATCAACCGAAAAATGGAACATGTCCCATGTGTACGGGGTAATCTCTTCTTCACATTCATTTGGAAGGACAATTAAAATTCGCTCCTCTTCAAAATTAATTTTCTTAATTTTAGCAAGGGTACCATTGACCCAGCGACCTAGGCTATCATTATTGAGCAGCATGATCTGCGCCCCATCTTTTAGCTCTAACTGCGATGCTGTTGGGAAGGCGTTGTCTTCAAATATGCCTTCGATGATGGCCGAAAAGGAATGCTGTTTGGTCGGAAGACGTGCAAGATGATTGAGGTTAATGGTCAGCGCCTGTTTATTCGTAGTCGTCAGGACAATACAGTCTGAAAACTTCGAGATGGCCGCCCCGTTTTGCACCTTTTGATTGAGTATGGCAAGCTCTCTGTCTGTGACCATCTGGTTGCGAATATGGTTGAGGATATCCAAGAATGCCGAATCGGTCTGACGAAAGACCTTCGTCAGTTCAATCCATTCAAGTGAAAGAGATAAGAACGATTTCGCGCTAAAAAAATAGGGCGTTTCGTAGTGATGGAGGAACGCCTCCTCCTCTTTTCTTTGGACAACGGGAGGCAGTTGGAAAAGATCGCCAAAGAAAACCATTTGAACGCCACCAAACGGCTCCCCCGCATTTTTCCCGTTTAGAAATAAAAACCGCTCCACAGCATCCAAAAGATCCGCCCGAACCATGGAGACTTCATCAATAACAATCGTCTCGATTTTTTTATACGCTTGTGCGCGTTGTCCCCGAAGTTTCTTAACCCCTTCTGGTGTCACATTTGGTTTAAATCCAAAGAAAGAATGAATGGTCTCGCCGCCCACGTTCACCGCGGCAACGCCTGTCGGGGCCAAGACCACAACACTTTTAGAGGTCGCACTGCGAAACTGTTGAAGCAGAGTCGATTTTCCCGTCCCTGCCCTACCGGTGACAAACAGATTTTGTGTCCCCTCTGTAAGAAGATCAAGGGCATGGCGAAATTCTGCAGTTAATTCATAATTCATAAGCCGAATTCCGGTGACACCGTTGCGCCTCATCCTTTGATCTGGATCGTTTTACAGGATGAACCACTGCCTACCGGGCGAAGGTTGCTTTGGAGGCGATTAAAGAGGTTTATTATAGGGGTCAATTAAAGGAGGGGCAGGCCGCATAACCCACCAAATAGAACCCATTTTCTTGTCTTGACAATGGGGAGTACCATAACTCCCTACAGACCCAATTCTTTTTTCAATGCCTCTGCCTTGTCGGTTGCTTCCCATGTAAAATCGGGGTCGTTTCGTCCAAAATGGCCATAAGCAGCCGTCTTTCTATAGATCGGACGTCTCAACCTTAAATGATCAATAATACCAGCAGGGGTCATTGGAAACAAGCTGTAAATTGCTTTAACTAATTTGTCTTGAGAAACCTCTATCACATCTTTTGTATCAACCCTGACCGATACAGGATCAGCAACACCAATTGCATAAGCCAATTGCACTTCACAGCGATCACAAATGCCAGCTTTAACGATATTTTTTGCGATATAACGCGCCATGTAACAGGCCGAACGATCTACTTTACTCGGATCTTTTCCCGAAAACGCACCCCCGCCATGCCTTCCAAAACCACCATAAGTATCCACAATGATCTTTCGACCCGTTAGCCCTGAATCCCCCTGCGGCCCGCCAATCACAAATCGTCCGGTTGGATTGATATGATAAATGACCGTTTCTTCGTCAATGAGTTCTGGGGGAATCGTCGGCAAAATTACTTTTTGAATAATATCTTCACGAAGCTCTCTTAAAGTCACATCCTCGCTATGCTGACTAGAGACGACAACACAAGTCACCCGGTGCGGCTTGCCGTCCTTGTATAAGACGGTAACTTGTGATTTCCCATCCGGCCTTAAATAAGAGAGAATATCCGCCTTACGAACTTCTGCTAATTTTTTTGTAATTTTATGTGCCAGAGAAATAGGCATCGGCATCAGCTCTGGCGTCTCATTTGTTGCATAGCCAAACATGAGTCCTTGATCCCCGGCCCCCCCCGTATTCACACCCATCGCAATATCGGGAGACTGACTGTGTATCGCTGTCATCACTGCACAGGTTTCATAATCAAATCCATATTTTGCACGGGTATAACCAACAGACTTAATTGTCTCACGAACGATATCGGGAATCTCTATATAGCAATTGGTCGTAATTTCTCCCGCAACAAAGGCAAGCCCTGTAGTGACCATGCTTTCACACGCAACCCGACAGGTGGGATCTTGCGCGATAATAGCATCTAAAATGGCGTCTGATATCTGATCACAAATCTTATCAGGATGACCCTCTGTCACTGACTCCGAAGTAAAAAGATAGCTGGAATTATCCATACCAAAACCTCCTTTTTTAAAAATAAAAGGGTGAGCACACTGTATTCCCCGCGTGCCCACCCATGCAAATAACAACCTCTTCTAAAAATTAAGCGGCACCCGATTCCTTCTTCTTCCTTCTGGCCGTATAAAAGGCCCACCCTTCCAGCAAAATAACAACGCCTGCAACAATGGGGGGGACGTAGTAGACTCGCAACGGAACAGGCGGCTCTAACATCAGGTAGTAGTAGGTTGAGAGGGCCATCTTGCCGTCACGCTCTCCCGCATCGCCATCCCATGCAAAAAATACAATTGGAATATTCCGCCCAACCTCAAGCTGGGCCGATTTTTCTTTGTCCTCTGTGAGCAATGCCCGCTTCATAACGACTTGCCAACGGCCATCTGTAAAGACTGCACTTGAAACTTTTACGTTTGCAGACTCTCTAACAGAAACCGCTTCTAGCCCTCGACCTTCCAGCTCTTTTGTCGTGTTATCCGATTCCCACTTCCAAATATCAACCCCTCTCTTTGTGTCACCATGAATAAAATATGGTTTTTCAGGTGAAGGAAGTTTCTGCCAAGCTTGCGCAAACTGAATCGCAATGCCGTCGTTATAAGTACCCACATCCGGCACCTGAACACCCTTTAATGGCCCAACGGCGTCATCATCTTCGTGGGTATAGTTTGTTGTTGTATAACGGGCATCAGGGAAAGAGGTAGAAGAAATTGCCTTAGCATCATAAATGGCCGGCCTATTTTCATCCTTCTTTGAGTTCGTTCGATCATCCCATTCGAAGAGAAACGCTACATCCTTGTCATCAAAAAGCGCTCGAACCCGAATATCATCAATCGTGCGAAGAAAATGTCTCGGAGGCTGAATAATCTGACTCCCCATTCCAACATACTGTGGCGATAAATCATTCCATCTTGGATCGTTTGCATCATTCGGGGTCTTTCCCTCTTTTAAAAACTTTCCTTTAATAACAAAGCCTATCTTCGGCTTATTCGTTGACTCTTCAATAGGGTAATGATTAGAAAGAGACATCACAAAATTGGCCACATTCCAACGGTCTTCAACCGTGAGGGTATCAGCAAACGAAGGCATTGGCGTTCCGTTTAAGCCGGTTGAGACCTCACGAAAGATATTTTTAGGATTGTAGGGGTCACGCCGATTGCCACGAATATTCCACGGCTTTGCTAAATTCGCCGGAAAGATCGGAAAACCCCAATCATCACGCTGTGTCAAATTGCCATTCCCGCGCCCTTCTTGGCCGTGACATTCCACGCATTTCCCCTTGTTCATAAAAACATCTTTACCCTTTTTAATTGACTCTTCCGAAGTCGGAATCTGCGTTCCGTAATCAATCACATGAAACTCTTCATCTTTGTCGTCAAACTTCCGATCCAGAACCAAGTTTGTTTTCACAAACGAGATCACTTGTTTTATTTCCAGATCAGACAAAATTCCATCCCAAGGTGGCATCGCAGAACCCGAAAGACCATTTTTAACCGTCAAGAAAAGATCTTCATCGGTCGGAAGCTCACCAGAGGCTGTGTGGCGAATTTTAAATGTGCCTTGGTTAAAATTACGCGGCTTAGTGGGCAATCGCATCGTGGAAGCACCATTTCCAGCGCCATCTGGACCATGACACCAAACACATTTTCTAAAATAGACCGCCTTACCCGCTTCAATATCGGCTGACGCTGGGACACTCGGCTTATAAGCACCGGGCGGCGGTATCTCTTGAGCGTCTGCCTCATGGCCAAACACAACAACACCAAAACTCATGAAAAACGCTATGACGAAACAATATGATCTTAATTTCATTTGTAAGCTTTCTCCTGTTAATCCCATGTCCTAGGATAAAACCCTGTGTGCCAATACTCAAACATAATCACCTTCCACATCTCATCCTGTGTTAGATGCTTTTCCCAAGGCGGCATGGCCGATGCCCAAGGAAAGGTTTCTCTCGGAACGCCCGGCCCCCCCTTAGCAACACGCCAAAGCACAAAGGTTTCTTGAAGCTGGGCAATCGTTCCTGGATCGGCAAAATTTGCTGGAATGGGATTAAACGCATAAGCAAACATTCCCTTTCCATCAAGATTGTCCCCATGACAGAACATACAACCCGCCGTACCAAAAAAAATTTCCCCTCCTTCTCTCACATTTTGAAGGTATTTAGGGGCATCCGGTGCAAATGGATTTTTACCCATATACTGTGCCCCTGCCTCTTCTTTTCCCTCAGCATTCTTACCCCGAAACGGATTATATTCTGTCTGTAAATTGAGTATCTTTCCATGTATATTGATACTGGCAGGAGGAGCAGGATGTACCGTTCTTAACTCAACCGGCTCTTCAAATTTTGGCAACATCTTGTCGTACACCCCATAACCAATCAACAGTGGTAATGCGGCAAAGACAATATAACGAGACGTCTTTGCATTCTTTGTATCTTCCTGAAGCATGGTGCGAATCGGCGTGGAAAACTCTTGCCATGAAGGCTCATCAATAGACGAATAAAGAAAGATCGCGATTGTGATAATCCCCATGTAGACCGCAAGAATCGTGAAGGGAAGCGGGGGCTGTAAAATAACCCGAAATACGATAAACGCGGCAATCCAGATTAGTGGCGCCTGAATCAACTTTGGAATATGAATTTTTAATACATTCTTTATAAACCAAGCCAAAAAGATGATCGAAAGGCCCATCCCCAGTTGCACAACTAAGGCAAATGTTCCAGCGTTAATCAACCCCGCCGCGCCCCCAGCCCAAGAAACCAAAGGAGAAAGCAAAAAGGCCGAGAAAATGGCCATAAAAAATGTTTTCTGTTTCATCATATTACAGACACGCCTCCATTAAAATTCCATCCAGCTTAATTGGACATACCAGATGATGCCGCCCTGATAACCGCCATAGAAACCTGATCCTGCTTTTTATGACTCAATGCAAGTTTCATGTTTTTCTCTTTGGAACTCCCCATCGCCGTCTTCTTAAGAGGACCTTCTTTTTCCTGAGGTAGACGATCTAACCCTTCCTTAATTGCAATCTCAGCCGTCTGACTCAAAAGATAATCTGCCATGTTCGATAAAGCGGCAAACGTAAACTTCGTGCCAAAATCTTTTAACATGTCGTCCTGAAAACCGGGAACAACAAAGACACCCGGCGTCATAATAGACTCCATAACATACTCCTTCGGGGTGGTTGCATGCGCCTTTCCCTCCTTAACAGCTTTCAGATATTCAGGAGACTTAATGCGGTTTTTCGCATTGGTTCCCTCAATCAGCAATGGCCCAACCATGCCAATTTTAGCAACAGCAATCCCCGGAACCTTGTGACAAGCAAAACAACCCATCTTCGTAACAATCTGTTCCGGCGTATCGGTCGCGAACGCAATCGTTGGCCCAGCAGCAGCCACCCCGGCCGCGCCCGCAACAGGCGCTGCATCCGCACCTAATTTCTTTCCGAAATAAGACTCCCAAGAATCTTTTGCGGTCGCTTTTGTCATATCGCCATCACGCGTCTGCAAAAAGGTCACAACAGATACAATTTCTGTATCCGTTAATTCAATGGGGGCCTTGTTAATGATAGGCATCGGACTCACCATATCATCTGTTCCCTTAAGCGCAAATCCTTGCACAACAAAACAGTTCGGACAATATTCCGACTCAATAAGGTATTCACCACCCTGTGTCGCATGAGGCGTAATCCCAGAGTTCGGCTCCCCCCCAGAAAGCTTCTCTTTAAAAAATTTATATTTTTCTGTTAGAGGTCGTTTATGCGATCGCTCTTCCTCAGTGATCCTTAGAAGATGCTCTGGATCCGCAGGGTTTTCGTCAGAGAGCGCAATCAAATTAGGACAGCGATCCGCCTTCTGATCCATAAAAAAGCGATGACAAAGCGGACACTGCCCCTTCCCAATTGGCGTCTCCCCCTTCCTCAATGACCCTTCAGGATCATCTGTTCCAAATATTATTTTTTGGCCCATCTCCTTTAACTCATCCGGGGTGACCGTGCTGGCATCAACCGCTACGGCCGCTTCCGGCGCATCTCCCCGAATCTGCGGCAACCAGTTTGTATATCCCGCAAAAATGGTAAGGATAAGGAGGTACCACATTCCAACCTTTTGAATGATTCCTTTTTTATTTTTCTCCATAGGACCCTTCATATTCTCCTATTTTCCAATAATTTGACAAAAAGAGAGGGGCCAGCCATTTCGCAACAAATGCCATGCCCCTCTTTTAATAAAACTCCCTTTTCTTTAGTGACTCCCCAAAGGAATCGTTGCACCATCTATTCCTTCCCCAGTCGCATCTCTAACTTTTGCTGGAACTTTTTTATCCGTCAGCGTTCCAAGCCAGAAAACAAAGAGCAACATTGTCCAGAAAATAAGCACATTCATAGAATTAACATTGCCCGCGTATCCAATAGGGTTTGTAAACGCCCACGGGGAAGCATCACGCATAATCTCATTGATATGCCAATGCAATCTGACGGAAGACCGAATATAACCCATCACAGCCATCGTCCAAGTAAAGGCCACAGCCAAAAGAAAAAGCGCATACGCCCCCCGCACCGACATCTGCCCCCACCGAATCTCCCCCAAAGATCTGGCATCTTTTAATATCATTGTGTTCAGTGTCACACCGACAAACAACGTCGTCAGCGTCGTACAGACCTGCGGAACGGACAATCCAATACGAACGTTTGCGGGAATGTAGTAACCGTAAATACCCAAGAAAACGATATTAATCGCCGCCCCCACAAATATCGCCCCTAAAGCAAGATTTCCCCACCATGCCCATTTCACCGTTGGAACCTTGTTGGCTCGCTGATAAATGCAGAAACAGAGTACCGTCGTTGTAATGATGATGTTAATGGCCGTATTCTTCGCCGACATCACACCATAATTTCCAATAACTGGATGTTGTGCCCCGCCCATCGCTTTTAACTCGGCAGGCGTCATGACCAACGTATGAGGGGTCAACCATACCAACGTCGAAATAACCAACACCATCAACATATATTTAAAGAAACGAGTATACCGTTCCGAACCCGGCATTCGACCCATCGCCGTCCAGAGATAATAATTTAGCGTAATAAATAATACAGCAATCATGGTTGCCTGCATGATAAAAACCCATGCCAACAAACCGCCCATCAGCGTAATACCCATCTGTTGCCGATACGCATAGACCTCACGCATTAACCAATACCCAGCAAACGGAAGCGGGATCAAATTCAAGACCCCCATAAACATGGCGGTATAACTCATCCAATCATAATGCGCCTTCTCTTCAGGCGATTTTGCCGCCAAGAAACGATACGCGGCATAAGCGGCAACAACACCCCCTCCAAAAGCAGCATTCCCTAAAATACGATGCACCACAATCGGAATAACCAGTGGGGTGTGAATCGCATTCCAGATGTTTCCTAAAAATCGCCCCTGCTCGTCCACACCAGACGGGGCCTGCATAAACGCAACCCACGTATTGGCAAAGAACATCAGTATTAAACCAACTGTGTTCAAGAAGACAGACAGAGAAAGATGGCACCACTTCAAATAAGGCGTCTCACTCATTTTATCCCACCCGTAGTAATAGATATAAAGGACACCACTCTCCAGAATAAACATAAGGGCATAAACATGCATCACCGGCCTAAAAATACTCGCCAAGTACATAAAGAATCCGGGATAAAGCGCGAGAAATGTAAAGATCAAAAGCCCGCCTAAAATGGCCGTAATGGAATAGGCGGTTAAACTGATTTTCATAAACTCATGGGCAAGATCATCATACTTCTTTGCCATTCTCTTGTCTTTTTGAAGCATCCCAACCAACTCTACCACCAACACGAACATTGGAACAGCCAGAACAAACGATCCGAAATAGAGATGCTGTTGGTTTGCCATCCAAAGGATTGTTCGACTTTGGAATGTCCCGTACGTCCCATAATTATCTGGATATTTTAGTTTGGGTGCAGGCGGGCCGGACACAATTCCTTCTGTTTTCCAATGCACATCCTTAGCCTTTTCCACTTTTGGAGCCTCTGATCCCGCGACAGGCGCATCCTCCGCACTCACAAGCATAGAGGTAAGCGGAAGCAATAACGCAACCCCAACTAAAACGAGTGCGAAAATCGCACCGACCTTAATCGCACCGACCTCTGCCATTTTTGGATTTTGAAACCAACGAAAACAACGTATCAAATAACGCATCTCTTTACCTCCTTCACCTAAAACTGTTTAACAAAAAACATGTCCCAAACTATTTATACGGGAACGGTAAATTTTGAGCAAACACCATGAGAACGTAGTCTATGGACAAATAATATCCCAACGCAAGCGCGAGAAAACAAATAAAAACCAGAGCACTCTTTCCAAGACCCACTTTACAACACACCCCATCTTCCTGTTGCATTTTACCTACCTCTCCTAAATTATCCCTCATGCTGAATTATAAATAAACGGCCGGATCAATGTCCAGACATCGGTGGAGTATAAACATACCAAATAATCCAACTGCAAAACGCAAGGGTCACCCAAAAAATAAGCTTACCCCACTTTTCCTTTTTCGCTTCCGCCTCGTCCATATTTATACGGCCCTTTCCTTGCCCATCCCGCTCTTCCGACTTAAAAGCCACAGCGGGGAGGGTATTCTACAAAAATAAATTTTATATGTCAAGCGTACATTACGTTTTTTTGTGTTTTTATTTTAGGAAATTAGGAACAGACCTTAACTTATCCCCTAAGTCTGCCAAAACCCGCCTCAAGGAGGCATCCACCAACTCGCTTCCAGTGGTCAGAATAAAGCCCCCCAATAGGCTCGCATCTTGTATAATCTTGAGCGCTAATTTTTGTCGCATAACATGCTCTAGTTTGGTCTTTAAACTTTCTACAACACTGTCTGCAATCGGATAGGCCACGGAAAGCGTTCCCCCCGTAATGCCATTTGCGAGTTCAACCTGTTTTGGATAAATGGAAAATATCGCTTTTAAATAAGCAATACGCCCCTTACGAATCAGCATCTGAATGAAATAGAACAATATCTTATTCGGATCGTCCTTGAAGAGACGGGCAATCAATCCCTCTTTGACTTCACGCGGAATTTTTGGATTTGCTAAAAGGGGCGAGACAGAAACAGAGGCAACCTGTTCATACCACTTTACCTGTTCTAAAACACGGTCCTGCGCCTGAAAACCACTCGCAAACGCGAGAAGGGCCTGTGCGTACCGAACGGCGATGACCTGAGTTCTCAATTTACCTCGTCCATATATTGCAGAACAAGTGTTTTGTTTTTCTCCGCGTTCATCTCTTGGCGAATGACCTTCGAGGCCGTCACAATAACCATGTCAGCCACTTCGTTGCGAAGCTGTATCTTCGCTGAAACCATCTCACGGCTTATATTTTCTTTCGCCTTTTCCAATAAGAGATCAGCCTCTTTTCGGGCGGATGTCGTAATCTCCTTCGCCACGTTTTGGCCTTCCAATATCGCCTCTTGAATCTTTAAAAGCGCCTCCTGCTTGATCTCTCGCATCTTGGTTTCGTATACTTGCTGTAACTTCCTGACATCCTC
>Ga0213870_1001362_pt1 | contig 10993 bp, 10 predicted proteins | sample WICALVC2017_Meta_FD_160119 | JGI IMG/M metagenome (GOLD analysis project Ga0213870, IMG submission 160119) | Freshwater microbial communities from subterranean cave lake in Wind Cave National Park, South Dakota, United States - WICALVC2017 | ecosystem: Environmental > Aquatic > Deep subsurface >... | reverse complement strand
ACCTTGTCTAGATACAAAATTAACTATATCCTCACTGGTTGCACCTCCCATTTCAATTTGAATCAAGTTTTTACCAATAGGATAAATTCTCAAATCGCGCAAACCATAAAGGTTTATTCTTGTAGTAAGTATAGAAATTGTCTCATCCAATAAATTTTTTGTAGCACTACCTTTAGGCTTTAGTAATACCCTAGAGCCCCCTTCAATGTCAATACCAAACACTAGACTATATATTTTAACATCAGCCAGATCAATTCCTAAACTACCATCCTTTATCACAATACAATTTGCTGGCAAACCATCAGATATCAGCAAAATGAATTCGCCATTCTTCATGTTGACTATTGCCTTGTAGAAGTCGTCAGCGCTTTTTATTTGTGAAGTTGAGACTTGTGTGATGAGTGAGTTTTGTCTGACATTTGTACATTTCGCATCTTTGTCGATCTTAACTACAAATGCACCAACTTTGCTAGATACTGCTGGGGCTAGGATTAAAAACAGAGAAATACCAATCAAAACCAACAAAACCAACAATCGTATATCCTTGAAAATCATGTCCTATACCTTCTATTAATCCACCATTTAAGCATCGATGAATTGAAAATCCATGTGTATGGTAAATCAAAAATAAAACCAACAACAAGTATCTGCGACACGTTCAACAATAATTTGGAAGTAGTCAATAACAAAACAATAATCATAGTTAATGTTATGGTGGATATTAAAGTCAGACCTGTGGATAAAGCTTTTTTATATTGTGTTTTAAAGTTCTCAGGAGTAGTCTTCAAAACCTTGTTAGTTAGAACAATGTTAGTATCTACCGTATAAGCTATCAGCATTAATAAAGCCGCAAATCCCGCAAAACTTATTTTAATTCCTAGTAAGCTTGTTACAGCCAATGTTGTGAGAATATTTGCTAAACTTGCAAAAACAATACCAAAACTAGTGACAGGGTTTCTATATATTATAAAAATAACTATACTCATCAATAAGAACCCAATAGAAAGAATAAATACAACTTGTTCAAAGAATAAATTTCCCAAAAAGGACCCAACACTTTCAGATGTAAAAGAATTGATAGTAATGCCAAATTTTTTTAAGTCCTTTATTATCTCATTGACATCTACATCCTTTTCGACTTGTATTTCAATTCCATATCCTGTAGCAGCTTGTACATTAGATACAAAAGCAGTCCCATACTTATCTTGCAATAATTGTTCTAGTTCAGCAGTATCAAATGGGGCCGTGTCTATAGTTACGAGTGTACCTCCTTTTAAGTCTATATCGCGTAATATGAAATCACCAGTTCTAATGAAATTAATTAATAGGACTACCAATGACAACAAGAAAATGGCAATAGGTACTAAAATTAACTTTGAGAGTATCTTGGTCATAAGAACTTTCTGCAATCTAGATTTTTAATACTATAAGATAAGCTCCAGCAACAATAAATAAAATACCAAGTATTTTGAATAGTGTTAAAGTTTCATTGAAGAAAATTTTAGCGAGGACTGCTGCAAAAACATAGCCTAATGCAAGTAATGGGTACGCAAAGCTTAACTCTTCTTGAGACAATATTACCATCCAAAGTCCAGCAGTGATTGCATATAATAAAACGCCTAAAATCACGAACTTTTCAGTTATTATAGAAAGTATCTTAGCAGAAAACAAATCGCTAACGTTTATCATGCCGATATTAGTCATTCCCCGTTTAAATGAAAGTTGACCTAAAACACCTAATGTTATGCCTATTAAAATCAATGTTAATGCAGACACTTTACCAACTCTTACTTTAAACATAGATAGTTATTTACTAATTTTAATTTATAACTTTAGATAGTATCAATTTTTTTGATATCGTCTATATTATGAACATTAACCCATTTACCGGCTATAGGGTACCCTACTAATTTATTCATTTTAGCCAACTTCGGAAATATATGTTCTTGTAAACTCCAATATACTTCCCCAGGAGGTATAAAATCGAAAATTTCAGGCTTCATGAAACCAGTTAACATCGACACTAAATGTGTTTTTGGTTTCTTTGGGAATTCCTCATAATTAATTATATCATAACCATCCATTTCGACTATACTAGTTTTCCAATTAAAACTTGTCCTTGTATGCACAGCCAAAGTAACTACGCCGTTATTTGTTAGATGGAATTCATAGAGTTTTTTAAAGTCAAAATCAAACCAATGGTCGCACGGTAAAAATAAGAAATCAGTTTTTAGATATTTCCTAGCATGTTCTAAAGTTTTGGCAGTTCCTAATTCTTTATTCTCTTCCACATACACAATATCTACATCATATTTTTCCCCATTGCCTAAAGTTTCGTACAATCTAGAGATTACTATTGGGAACCCAACTATGATTATATTAGTAAAGCCTGCACTCCTGCACTTTGAAATAATGTCCTCAATCAAACGAACTTTACCAAGTTTCACTAATGGGCGATAGCATTCCAATTCTTTAATAAAAATTTTATCTGGATTGCCTCCAGCTAGAATTACAGCAATCTTCCTCTCCACTAAATGTTCTTTTAACACTTTTTCTATAGCATTTGACCTAGAGCGAATTATAATACCATCAACTAAGCTGTCTATCTCGTTAACTATTTTAGAGTCTAATGTTATCGAAACTCGCTCTTTCATATAATATCATACTTAAGTATTACTATTTATTACTTTCGTAATCTATTTAATAGAAATTAACGCTATTTAATTTCGAGGTATACAAAATGAAAATAGGCGTAATCGGCACGGGTTATGTAGGTTTAACTTTAGCATGTCTAGCCGATTACGGAAATGAGATAGTGTTCGTTGGACGTTCTCAAGGAAAAATAGACAACTTAAAAGGAGGTATTTTACCAATTTTTGAAAATGGGTTGGGTGAAATTTTATCCCGAAACCTAGAAAGAAAACGAATCAGTGGCACAACCAATTATACTGGGCTGAAAGAAACTGAAATAATTTTCATCTGCGTGGGCACACCGTCACTAAATGATGATTCAATAGATCTTTCACAAATAAAGGCCGTATCAGAAAATTTAGGTAATCTAATAAAACAAACAGATGATTATAAAGTGATTGTTGTTAAAAGTACTGTGGTTCCTGGGACTACAAGAAATGTAGTAACTCCTATTTTAGAACAACTTTCTGGGAAAAAAGCTGGAAAGGATTTCGGTGTCTGTATGAATCCCGAGTTCTTAAGAGAAGGCGAAGGCGTACAGGATTTTTTAAATCCTGATAAGATTGTTATTGGTGGATATGACAAGAAATCAAGTTCTGCCTTAATAAATTTATACAATTTCTACGATAGTAGAATACCTAGGATATTGACTAATCTAAATACAGCCGAAATGATAAAATATGCTCAAAATGCAGCCTTGGCAACTCGTATATCTTTTATCAATGAAATAGCAAATATCTGTGAAAGGTTTGGCGTAGATGTATATGAAGTTTCACATGCTATAAGTTTGGATTCTAGAATAGGGCCTAAATTTTTGAATGCGGGTGCTGGGTTTGGAGGAAGTTGTTTTCCAAAAGATGTCAAAGCTTTATTATCTGCAGCTAAATTCGTTGACGTGAATCCGATTTTACTAGACGCTATTTTAACCGTAAACGAAATTCAACCATATAGAATGGTCGAGTTAGCTAAAAAAACTTTAGGGGATTTGGATAAGAAAAAAATCGCTGTTTTAGGTTTAGCATTTAAGGCAGATACAGATGATATGAGAGAAGCTAGTTCGATTCCCATAATAAATTCTCTTTTAAAAGAAAATGCGATAGTTAGAGTTTATGATCCGCAAGCTATGGAAAACGCCAAGAAAATCTTTGGCAATTCACTAGAATATTGTTCCTCAAAAGAGGAGTGTTTAATGAATGCAGATTTATGTATGGTAGTTACTGAATGGGATGAGTTTAAAGAATTAGATTTGTCTGTAATAAAATGTCCTATAGTTGATGGCAGGAGAGTTTTCGATCCAATTAAAGTAGAACAATCCGGATTAGTTTACAAAGGAATAGGTTGGAGAAACAATTGAGTGGTAAGTATGGTAAGTATATCGGTAATTGCAGCTGCAGGAAAGGGAACTAGACTACTGCCAGCAACAAAAGAGCAACCAAAAGAAATGCTACCTATAGTATCCCAAGGCATGGTAAAGCCTATTTTACATCTTATAGTTGAGCAAATATACACATCTGGCATAAATAAACTTTTTATGATTACAGGTAGGGATAAACGGGCAGTAGTTGATTACTTCATCCAGAATTACGAATTAATCGACGAACTATCAAATAAAGCCGATATTAAGAATATGTTGCAAGATTTCTACGATATTCTAAGCAAAATTAATATATCATACATAAATCAACCAAGACCAGAAGGATTTGGGGCTGCCGTTCAATTAGCAGAAAATTATATCAGCAGTTCTGATAGCTTCTTTCTAACATCAGGCGATTCTATCGTCTTTTCTTTGAAAAATGGTCACTCTACAGACTTCATTAAAAGATTAACAGGTGCTCACAAAAAATACGATGCAGACGCTACTTTAGCCTTTTTCAAGGCTGAAGATGTCTCCAAATATGGTGTTATTGTTGGTGAAGAAAACGACAACGTTATTAATGTAAGTAAAGTAATAGAAAAGCCTAAAGAGCCAGTATCGAACTTGGCTATAGTCGGGAAATATATATTCAAACCTGTGATTTTCCATGCGCTCAAAAAAATTGGATTTGGTGTCGGACAAGAAAAACAATTGACAGATGCAATACAATGGTTGATAGAAAAAGGGTTTAAGGTAATTGCTATCCCACTAAAGAAAGATGAAGTATATTTGGATATAGGAAATCCGCAAACTTATATAGAAGCCTTGTTAACAACTGCATTGTTCGATCCTATTTTGAAAACTATTACTACTCAAAAATTTAATGAACTAAACAATTTTTATAAAATTACTGGTGAGAACAATGACAGATAAAATAATTTTAGAGGATATAAACAAAATTAAAAATAACATAAAAGAATTTGATGAAGAAGTAAGTGGCAAAACTTTCTTGATTACTGGCGGCGCCGGATTTATAGGTTCTTGGTTATGTGATGTTCTAGTTGAATTTGGTGCAAATATAATTTGTGTCGATAATTTAAGCTCTGGAATTACAACCAATGTTGGCCACTTATTGGACCGCGATAATTTTAAATTTATAAATGAAGATGTCTGTACGTTTAGTACGAAGGAAAAATTAGATTACATTTTACATATGGCTAGCATAGCGTCACCTTTATCATATTTATCACTTCCAATTGAGACGTTGGATGCCAATGTAGTTGGCACAAAAAGGATGTTAGAATTAGCCAAAAAAAATAATGTAAAAAGTTTCTTATTTGCAGGTACTAGTGAAGTATACGGAAATCCAGATGATACAAATTTGCCTACACCAGAAAGATATTATGGATATGTAAATTCATTTGGACCGAGAGCTGTTTATGATGAAGGGAAAAGATGTGCAGAAGCATACTGTTATGCATATTTAAACAAATTTAATTTACCTATAAGGATTGCAAGGATTTTCAATACATTTGGTCCTCGCCTAGATAGGAAATCTAAAACCCAATATGGGCGGGTGATTATAAAATTTATTTTACAAGCTCTTTCAGACCAATCCTTGACTATATACGGCGATGGTACTCAGACAAGAAGCTTCTGTTATATTACAGATCAAGTTGAAGGTTTAATGAGACTTTTGTTGTTACCAAATTTAAATGGAGAAGTAATAAACATAGGGAATACAGAAGAAATAACAATACTAGAACTGGCCAATAGAATTGCAAAACTCACCGACAGTAAATCAAATATAGAGTTCCATCCCTTACCAAAAGACGATCCGAGAAGAAGACAACCAGATATATCGAAAGCAAAAAAACTGCTGGATTTTTCCGCAAAAATCAACCTCGAAGAAGGACTTTTAAGAACAATTGAATGGTTTAAAATAGAAGGCGTGTAATATGAAAGTTCTAGTTACTGGCGGTGCCGGATTTATAGGAAGCTATACTATTGATTTACTTGTAGAGAAAGGGTACGATATTAAAATTTTAGATAATTTCGAGCCACAGGTTCATCATAACAAAAGGCCAGAGTATCTAAATGATTCTGCAGAACTGATATTTGGAGATATCAACGATAAAAATTTATGGAGAAAAGCCCTATCTGATGTTGACGCGGTAATCCATTTGGCAGCTATGGTTGGTATAGGACAAAGTATGTATCAACCGGTGCACTATTTGTCAACAAATACCATCGGCACAGCAAATATGTTTGAGGTTATTTTGGAAGATAAAGAAATTAAGAAACAAATTCAAAATGTAATAGTTGCAAGTTCAAAAAGCATTTATGGTGAAGGGACGTATACTTGCAAAAACCACGGAATCTTATATCCAAATCCTAGGTCTGAAAAACAATTGTTAGAAAATGATTGGGAAATACACTGTTCAAAATGTGGTGACTATATCAAACCATGTGGAATAACAGAAGAAAAACCGGTACAAAACCTTTCTATATACGCTCTATCTAAATACGATACTGAACGAATAGCAATTGATTTCGGAAATACAATAGGTTTACCAGTTACAGCTTTTAGGTATTTCAATGTATACGGTCCTAGACAAAGTCTTAGCAATCCTTATACAGGCGTAGCCGCTATTTTTTTAAGTAGAATTAAGAATAATAATCCACCTATAATTTTTGAAGATGGAAATCAAACTCGGGATTTTATTTATGTAGAAGACATAGCAAATGCAAATTTATTAGCGTTAGAAAAATTCGATGGCGTTAATGTATTTAACATAGGTACAGGAGAGCCAATCAGTATTTTAGAAATAGCTAAACTATTAATTGAACTTACCAATTCTGAAATAGAACCAACCATTAGTCAAAAATTCAGAGCAGGCGATAATAGGCACGATTTCGCAGATATAACAAAAGCCAAGGAGAATTTGGGATTTAAGCCTGAATGGAAAACAAAGGACGGGTTTAAAAAATTAGTTGAATGGTCAGAAACTCAAGACGCAATAGATACGTACAAGGAAGCACAAGAAGAGTGGAATAAATATTTTGGTGGGTGATTTGATGAGGATTCTTATAACTGGTGGTTGTGGGTTTATAGGCTGTAATCTCGCTGATTATTTTTTGAGAAAAGGTTCAGAAGTTATTGTCTATGATAATTTATCAAGATCTGGAACTAACAAAAATAAAAAATGGTTGGAGGATAACCATAAAAAGAATTTAACCTTTATTCAATGCGATATTCGAGATTTTGAGGGTTTAAAGGACGCCACTAAAGATATCGATACAGTATTTCATACCGCAGCACAAGTTGCTGTTACAACAGCCGTAAAAAACCCAAAAGATGACTTTGAGATAAATGCTTTAGGAACTTTTAATGTTTTAGAATCAATCAGACTTAGTAATACAGATCCAGTTTTAGTATACACATCAACAAATAAAGTATATGGTAACAATGTAAATGGCATCCCAATTTTAGAAAAAGAAACTAGATACGAATTTGCCGATAGTAATTTCGCAAATGGCATCCCAGAAACCTTTTCTACAGACGCAAATGAACATACACCATATGGAAGTTCTAAATATACTGCCGATTTGTATACCAGAGATTATTACGCCATTTATGGGTTAAGAACCATAACATTTCGAATGTCATGTATCTACGGATTAAGACAATTCGGTAATGAAGAACAAGGGTGGGTAGTGCATTTTATTATTTCTAAAATTCTAGGCAAACTAATCACTATTTATGGCGATGGAAAACAAGTTCGAGATATATTATTTATTGATGATTTAGTTAATGCAGTTGAATCAGCTACACGAGAGATAAATACGACTAAAGGCCAAGCTTATAATATTGGAGGAGGAATTAATAATTCGATTTCGTTACGTGAATTGGTTTCTTTATTAGGAAAAATGGGTAACAATAAAATTGATTGTACATTTGATAAATGGCGGCCATTCGATCAAAAAGTCTATATCTCAGATATCAGGAAAGCTGAAAAAGATTTTGATTGGAGTCCAAAAATAGATAAACAATCCGGAATAAATATACTTTCCAATTGGGTTAAAAACAATAAAAACATTTTCTAATGCAATTCTTACAAAAGAATTTTCCTATAAAAGTAACAATAGATTAAATTGATAATTATTTAGGGTATACTTCGAATTTTGGAAATGGAATAATTAGCTTGCCTCCTTCAGCAATATAATCTTTCAATTGTGATTTAATCTCATCAACAAGATGCCAAATCAAAACAAGAAAGTAATCTGGTTTCTCTTTTGCGGCTTGTTCAGGGGGCATAATGGGTATTAAGGTGCCAGCTGTCCTTTTACCCCATTTATCTGGATTCTTATCTGCACTCCCTTTTATAAGTTTTGTATCTAAATCGAAAAATTGTAAGGTAGCATTGCCCTTTGTCGATGCACCATAAACAAATATTTTCTTTCCCATTTTCACCTCATGTCCTATGAATTCTCGCAATTCGTTTTTGATTTTTATTATCCTTGTCCAAAAATCCTCGTATACTTTTACATTATTCAAATCAAGCGTACGTTCGTATTCCTCTAAATCTCTTAACCTTTCTTCTGCACCCTCGTAACCTTTCAATGAAGAACCTTTATGCCTTATGTATATCCTAAAGCTACCTCCGTTCATCCCATTCAATTCAACATCAAAAGGTTCCATATCATGAATTTTCAATAGGTTTTTCAATGATTCCATTGAATAGTATTCTAGGTGTTCATGTACAATAGCATCAAAACCATTTGTTTCTAACATTAATGGCAGATAATGCATTTCTATAACCCATAAACCATCCTTATCAAGGCATTTTTTAACATCTGCTACAAATTTGTTGGGATTTTCTAAGTCATAGAACATTGCAATTGATGTAATAATTTTTGCCCTTTCAGCCCCGAACTCCTTTTCAAAAGACTCATAGTTAAAGTAATCATGTATTATCTTAGTTGTTCCTACTTCTGCCTCTTTAAATAACTCATTGGGTTCGAATCCAATAAGTCTCACTTTCTCATTTTTGCATGCACGTAACATAGTTCCGTCGTTGCATCCTATATCTACTACTATGTTTCTGTCATTTAGAGTAACCAAGTTCACAGCTTTATTTATTAATTCTTTAAGATGGGCCCTCATTGTCGAGCTAATACCTGATTTATACCAATATTTTGCATATAGAAGTTCAGGTGGCGTCGTATGTCTTAATTGTAATAAACCACACCCTCCTGAACTGACATCACAAAGAACAAGTTCTAGTGGTATTCTAATTTGTTCTTCAGTAGATTCAACAAAAGTATTACATAGACATAGATTTCCCAAGGAAAACAAGGGGATTAAATTCTTGGATCCACATGATCTACAAGTTATTCTATAAATAACTTCCATAAAATCAATTAAATTCTATGATAATTTAACTATAAATGAATGATTTCCACCAGTCTGTGACTGGCAGTCCACAAGCCTAAAACCGAAATGCAGCTTAGTTCATAAAATGTCGGTGTATATGAACTTAGTTGTTTATAGCTTTTTATACTCGGGTTAATATTTTTATTGCTGAATTTATATATTACTAATGTTTATGGATACTGGTTCCGATGAACAACAGCAAATAAGTTTTATGGAGTACAAATTAACAAACAAATTTAACTAAAAACTAAAGGTGGATGCATGAAAATTTTCTGGGAAAATAAAAGCGTCTTGGTTACAGGCGCAGATGGTTTTATAGGGTCTTGGCTTACTAAAGCTCTTTTACAAAAACGTGCTAATGTCATTACCATAGTTCGGAATAAAAAATTAAAATCGTGTTTGGAGATTCAGGGTATCAAAGATAAGGTTGAGATTGTATACTGTGATATTAAAAACATGGATGTATTAAAAGAAAAAATAAAAGAGTTAAATATCGACTCATGTTTTCATTTGGCTGCAGACTCTATTGTGGTGGATGCAAATAAAAATCCCGTACCAACATTTGAATCCAATATAATTGGTACTTTGAATGTTTTAGAAACCTGTAGACTTTCGGGAAAAGTTAAAAGAATAATTGTTGCTTCAGGTGATAAAGTGTATGGCACTCAAAAACAATTACCATATACAGAAGATATGCCGTTATTAGGTGTATTTCCCAGCGATGCCTCAAAAGTATGCACCGAAATTTTAGCCAATAGTTATTTCAAGAGTTTCGGATTAAATATATGTATAGTTAGAAGCTCAAATGTTTATGGTGGATGCGACTTAAACTTAAGTAGAATAGTACCAGGTACAATAATTTCTATCTTGAAACACGAACCTCCAATAATAAGGAGTGATGGGACTCTTGAAAGAGATTATATTTATGTTGAAGATTTGGTGCATGCATACATTACTTTAGCCGAAAATATGCATAGGAAAGAAATACTTGGAGAAGCTTTTAATTTCGGAACACAAAATCCAATTAGAGTAATAGATTTATTTAATAAAATTACAAAGTTATGCGGTACTAGTGGAAAACCAAAAATATTGGGCGTTGCATTCAACGAAATAAACAGACAATTCTTGAGCATAAAAAAAGCTAAACGTTTACTTAATTGGGAGCCAAAGTTCTCCTTAGAAGACGGACTAAAGCTAACGATAAAGTGGTATAAAGAGAATTTAGAACTTTTTATTTAATTTCATGTATTCTACTTCTTAATTTTAAGACATCGATAAATATTTTTATGCTATCTTGGAAAGGTCGCAATTTAGATTCTTTGTCGTATGTCCACTGAACATCAATTACATCGATTTTATATTTTCTCATTTTAGCTTTAATTAACATTTCTAAATCAAAAATCCAACCTGTAAATTTAAGATCTTGAAATAAATCTAATGCTACATCTCTTCTAAACCCCTTAAATCCAGTTAAAACATCCCATATACCTAAATTAAACAAAACATTCACT
>Ga0213870_1001361_pt1 | contig 11028 bp, 11 predicted proteins | sample WICALVC2017_Meta_FD_160119 | JGI IMG/M metagenome (GOLD analysis project Ga0213870, IMG submission 160119) | Freshwater microbial communities from subterranean cave lake in Wind Cave National Park, South Dakota, United States - WICALVC2017 | ecosystem: Environmental > Aquatic > Deep subsurface >... | reverse complement strand
GACTCTTAATAGAAGATATTGCAGATAATCCGAATAACTTTACTAGATTTGTAGTTGTTTCAAAAAGTGCAGAAATAGGAGGTAATAAAGTTTCACTGGTTTTTTCTGTTGTACATAAACCAGGAAGCCTACTTAAAGTTCTGGCTCCTTACGCAGATCTGGGATTAAATCTAACGAAAATTGAGTCTCGTCCAGTTGTCGGAAAGCCTTGGGAATATCTTTTTATCGTTGATTTCGAACTAAATGATAGTTCTGACTTACAAAAAGTATTAAAACTTATGAGAAAGCATGCAAATTTTATAAAAGTTTTGGGAAAATTTAAGAAAGGAAAAGTATACCAAGTATGAATCTTAATTTATTAAGAAATGAAATAGATGAAATTGACTGGCGAATTTTAAGGCTTATTAATAAGCGTTTTAATCTTGTGCAAAATATTAAAAAAGAAAAAAAACGATTGGGTCTACAGCTGGTAAACCGTAGTAGAGAGAAAAAGATTCTAAAAAAATTAACACAGTCATCCAAAGAATTAAATTTAAATTCTGATTTTGTAGCAGATGTTTATAAACTAATTATTAAAGAATCAAGGAGGATACAAAGTCAATAACAACTGTTATCCTGAATTTATTTCAAGATCTATAAGCTTAAATTCGAAGCACGAAACAAATTATAATGTTTTAAATTCAAATTTCTTAAACATTTTGAATTTTGATATTGTTTCGAATTTCGATATTCGGATTTCGGATTTATAACTGATGCTTAAATAAGATCAGCGAGACTTAACTGAATATTATGATAAAGACTAAATTACCTAAAAAGATAGCTATTCTCGGTGTCGGCCTCATAGGAGGTTCTATTGCATTGGGATTAAAAAGACAACTTGGGTCTAAAATCAGCATTTTCGGACTCTGTAGTAGCCTTAAAAAAGCTCAAAGCGCCAAAGCAATGAATATAGTAGATAAGCCACTTAGCAGTCCCAGAGAAATACCTAAAGACATCGATCTTATTATTTTAGCTGGTCCTATTTTAACTAACTTAAATTTACTGAGTAGAATCGCCAAAATTTCATTTCCTAAAGCTCTAATCATCGACGTAGGCAGCACTAAAAAAATAATCTGTGATTTATCTGTCAAATTATCCGTGAGATCTTTTTTGGGAACTCATCCTATGGCTGGAAAAGAAAAGACAGGAATAGAAAATGCGGAAGGGGACCTTTTTGAGAACAAAAGTTGGATTATTTGTCCAACAGAAATTTCTTCACAGTCGGATATTGATAAAGTCTCTACGATCATAAAATTACTTGGAGCAAAGCCCGCAATTGTGGAAAGCAAATTACATGACAATCTTGCTGCTTGGGCAAGTCATCTACCAATTATTGCCTCTTCAATTCTTTTTAAGTCAATTTCGAGTCAAAAGCAGTGGTCGAAAATAGCGGCACTTGCGTCAACTGGATTTCGTGATGCGACAAGACTGGCAAGTGCCAACCCAGTTATGAAACGCGACATTTTGCTTTCTAATAAGAAAAATATTATTGATTGTCTTGTTAGATTTGAGAAAGAAATTAAACAGTTTATATCTTATTTGAAAAAAGATGATAAAGATACAATGTTTGAATACTTAATTTTTGCAAAACACAAACGGGATGATTGGATAAAAGAGAGATATTCAACATGAAAATAATTTATAAAAACACATTATCAGTTCAACCGCCAAGAGAGACAACTACCTATATTTTAGGTACTGATTTATTGGCTAATTTACATAGTTTAGAGATATTAAAGAAAAAAAATTACACAAGCTTTTTGCTTTTGCTGGATAAAAATATAGAGAAACTATATGGAAGTACTATTAAGAATTCACTTCAAATGTTGGGCAAAGATATATTTACATCGATTATCGAACCAGGAGAGAATAGCAAAAGCTTAGATAATTTAACAAGTATTGTAAAACCTTTTTTTGATGCTGGATTTGATAGAAACTCATGCCTAATTGCAGCAGGAGGAGGGGTGATATGCGATATTGGAGGTTTTATCGCCTCAATATTGCTTCGAGGAATAGATTGTATTTACGTTCCAACTACACTTCTTGCTCAAGTTGACGCCGCAATAGGTGGAAAAACTGGTGTTAATTTTAAACTATCTAATAAATTAATTCTAAAAAATATGATTGGAACGTTTAAGCAACCGGTTCTTGTCTTATCTGATGTCGAAGTACTAAAGACTTTGCCCGAAAAAGAAATAAAAAACGGACTGGGAGAGGTAGTTAAATACTGGATAGGCTGGGGAAAACCAAACTTTCAAAATACACCCCAGGGGTGGTTTACTACTTACACCCCAGGGGTGGAAGAGTTGATTAAGATCATCGCAACTTGTCAAAAAATAAAACATGATATTGTCAGAAAAGATCCATACGAACGGACAGGAGAACGTCAAAAATTAAATCTTGGCCATACTATTGGTCACGCTATGGAGGGAACTGCCTATGGAAAACTTTCCCACGGAGAGGCAGTTGCAATTGGACTTATTGCTTGCGCCAGGTTAAGCGTCTTGCAGGGATTTTTATCAGAAGTAAGTTACAAAAAAATTAGAGAAACTATACATTCACTAGGCCTTCCAACATCTGTTAAGGGAATAAATCAAAAAGATATTTTACTTACAATGAAAATGGACAAAAAAGGAGGTACTTTTGTTTTGATAAAAGATATTGGCAATCTCAAAACCAATGTTAAAGTAAATTACCAAGTGATCGATAAAGTAATTTCAGAAGTATTGTCATCCAGCACTTGATGCGGGATCCATTCATTAATAAATAGATTCCTGCTTTCCTGCCTGCCGGCAGGCAGGCGCAGGAATGACGAAATATAAGAAATAAAATAACTATGAAAATCCTAGTGATAAATGGACCAAACCTAAATATGCTTGGCACAAGAGATCCATCGAAGTATGGAACTCTTACTTTGGATGAAATTAACAACAAATTAAAAGATCTAGCTAAATCGCTGGGTGTAACTCTGGAATTTTTCCAATCCAACCATGAAGGGGCAATTATTGATTTTATCCAAAAAAAAGCTGGCAAATCTGATGGAATTCTTATTAATCCAGGGGCACTAACGCATTATGGATACTCTTTACGCGATGCATTAGAAGTTACAAAACTACCAACTGTTGAAGTTCATTTATCAGATATAAAAAAACGTGAAGATTTTCGAAAAATTGACGTTTTGGTTGGAATTACTTTTAAAAAAATTCAAGGCCTTAAAGAAAAAAGTTATTTCTTAGGGTTTGAAGAGTTAATTAAACATATTAAATCAGTATGAAAGCTATTATCAGCTCATCAAAAATAGGTGGTTCAATCGAAGCGCCTTCTTCAAAAAGCTACTCACATAGAGCAGTTATTTTAGCAACTCTTGCTAATGGTCAGTCAACTATTAATAACTATCTTAATTGCCAAGACACTGATCGGACATTAAACGCGTGCAGGAAACTTGGATCGATAATTGAAAGGAGAGATGGAATTTTAAAGATTAAAGGAGTTAATGGGTTTCGCGATAAGACCCCCAACGATCATTTCTCGGAAATTTATGCCGGAAATTCGGGTACCACTGTGCGACTAATTACAGCTGTGGCAGCACTTTGCCCAGGAGAAGTGGAAATTAATGGGGATGAGAGAATGCAAAAGCGACCAATGTCTGAACTTTTTAGGGTTCTTCGAGATCAAGGGGTTGATCTAAAAGATTCAAATGGATTTGTACCCGTAATTGTCAAAGGCGGAAAACTAAAGGGGGGAAGGATTAGGGTATCAGCCAATTTAAGTTCTCAATTTATTAGTTCACTGCTTATTGTCCTTCCCTATGCACAAAATGCTTCCGAGGTTATTATTAAAGATTTTAGCTCAAAACCATATATTGATATGACCATCCAACTTATGAAAATATTCGGTTTTTCTGTACAACAAAATAACAATATTTATTATGTACCAATGGGAGGGTATGAAAATTCTACCTATAAAGTAGAAGGCGATGTTACATCATCTTCATACTTGTTTGCGGCCGCAGCCGTAACTAACTCAGAAATTGATGTTTATGGAATCGATCCTCACACAAAACAAGGAGACATTTACTTTCTAAAAATTCTAAAAGATTTGGGATGCAGGATGAAAAATATATCTGATGGTATATCTTTGTCAGCTAAGATAACACGCGGAATTAATATTGATATGGGAAATTACCCAGACATCGTTCCATCGCTTGCTATAGTTGCTGCGACAGTACGAGATGAGACAAATATTCGAAATATTGGGTCACTGAGGTATAAAGAGTCGGATCGAATTGAAAGTATCAAGTTAGAACTTACAAAAATGGGTGTAAAAGTTGAGTCAACTAATGATTCGCTTTCAATTTATGGTGGTCCTTTGCATGGGTCAGAAATTGATACACATAATGACCACAGAATTGCCATGAGTATGGCCGTGGCAGCGCTTGTAGCTGAAGGAAAAACTATTATCAATAATGCAGAAGTTGTTTCAAAATCATATCCTAATTTTTGGAAAGATTTTAAAAAAATTGGAGCAAAAGTAGAACTGGTATGAATATAGTTTTAATAGGTATGCGAGGAAGCGGAAAAACTACCATTGGTAATTTTATCGCAAAAAAATTAGACTGGCAGTTCATAGAGACAGATAGCCTTATTGAAAAAAATATTGGGACAAAAATTAGTAAATTTGTCAATCAAAGTGGCTGGATTGCTTTTCGTACTGTTGAGTCTAAGTTCATTGACAATGTTTCAAATTTGGATTCTGTTGTTATATCTTCCGGAGGGGGAGTTGTAATAAAGAAAGAAAATATCAGAAAATTAAAGAAAAATGGAGTATTAATTTGGTTAACTGCATCAAATGATACTCTATATAATAGAATAAAAGATGATCGTAATCGTCCATTTCTAACGAACGCCAGATCAAGAAAGGAAGAAATAAAAAAAGTATTTAAAGTACGAGAGAAATTGTACAAGGGAGCTGCAGATCTTGTGGTTTCAACTGAGACAAATACAATAGAACAAGCCCTTCACGATATTTATAAATATTTAAATTCGAAAAATATTATATGATCAATGCTAAAACAAAACTATGTTGTATTATTGGCAATCCTGTGGAGCATTCGCTATCTCCACAAATGCATAATGCTGCCTTTAGAAAACTCGAACTCAATTATATATTTTTAGCTTTTAAGGTAGAAAATGTCAAAGCAGCACTAGAGGGTTTCAGATCTATAGTTACGAAAGGAATTGTTGTTACGATACCGCATAAATTGAGCGTTATGAAGTATGTTGATGAAATTGACGAGATTGCTCTTAAAATTGGGGCTGTGAATGCGATAGTAAACGTTAAGGGAAAATTAAATGCTACAAATACAGATTGCGGCGGGGCTATTGATGCTATGGAAGAAAATATTAACTTAAAAGGAAAAAAGATATCTCTACTGGGGGCAGGGGGAGCAGCTCGGGCAGTTGCTTATGGATTAAAAATGAAAAGGGCAAAAGTTTATATTTATAATCGTACACTTGATAGTGCAAAAAAATTAGTAAACGATTTTAGCCTAGATGGATGTAGTCCACTAAGAAATTTTAAAGGTATAAGAAATTCTGATGTGATTATAAATGCCACCTCAGTAGGAATGGCGCCAAATGAAGAGCAATCTCCTATTCCAAGTGATTGCATTACTTCAAATCATCTGGTATTTGATATTGTTTATGCTCCACATCATACAAAACTTATTAAATATGCCAAGGCAAAAAAAGCTAAAATAGTCTATGGATATAAAATGGTCTTATATGGGGGAATGAGAATATTTCAATTTTTTACTGGGGAAAAAGCACCAAAAGAAGTTTTGGAAAAAACACTTTTGTCAGCAATTAGTAAATAGCGACTAGCTTCTAGTTTTTTTCTAAACGCTAAACGCTAATTTCCTAGACGCTAATAAATATATGTTAAGATTTTTAACCGCAGGCGAATCACACGGCCCAGCTGAAGTAGCAATTCTAGAGGGGATTCCTGCCGGATTATCATTAACTATTAGTGATATTCAGAAAGAGCTCGAAAAAAGACGAGCAGGTGCCGGGCGTGGAGGACGAGGTCAAATTGAAAAGGATCAAGTAAAGATTTTATCTGGAGTCAGACTTGGCAAAACACTTGGCAGTCCCATCGCTTTAATAGTAGATAACCAAGACTTTGCTAACTGGACAGATTCGATGAGTAACAATCATAAAAAACCAGGGGTGCAGCCTCAAGATCACCCCAGGGGTGATATAGCTTCACACACCAGGCTTGTAACTAATCCCAGACCTGGACATGCAGATCTCGCTGGTGCCCTTAAGTACCACTTCGATGATATAAGAAATGTGCTCGAGAGGGCATCTGCAAGAGAGACAATAATGAGGGTTGCAGTAGGAGCTGTTTGTAAGAAGTTGTTACTCGAGTTTAATATTGAAATAGCAAGCCATACTGTTCAGATTGGAGAAGTAAAGTTAGAGAGGGTCGGACCCTATGAGGGTCCGACCCTGTTCAATAAAATTAAAAATGTCTTTGAAATAGATCCTGAAATTCGGTGTATCGACCCAGTTACCTCCCAAAAAATGAAGCAATCTATTTTGGAAGCTACAAAGAAAAGAGATACACTTGGTGGAACTATTGAGATAGTGGCTCATAACGCTCCTGTGGGGCTTGGCAGCTATGTTCACTACGATAAAAAACTAGATGGTCGACTTGCTCAAGCTCTTATGAGTATCCCGTCTGTTAAAGCCGTTGAGATTGGTGATGGCATTAAAAATTCGAGTCAACTTGGCTCAGAAGTCCACGATGAAATATTCTATTCTAAACATTTCTACCGCAAAACTAATAGAGCGGGAGGAATTGAAGGAGGAGTATCAAATGGACAAGATATTATTGCTCGAGTTTATCATAAACCTCTTTCAACTCTAGGAAAACCATTAAATTCGGCAGATATAAAAACTAAAAAACCAACAAAGGCTTTGGTTGAACGATCTGATATTTGTGTTGTCCCTCGAGCAGGCGTAATTTCAGAAGCAATGGTAGCCTTTGTACTAGCGCAAGCATTCTTAGAAAAGTTTGGCTCTGATTCTTTAGGTGAGATTAGAAGAAATTACGAAGGATATATGAGATCATTAACGACTATTTAAGCACGTTTGAGATATGTCATTCCGAGCGAAGTCGAGGAATCTCTCGCATATGCGAGATCAAACAATCTTTCAAGATCCCTCCATGCGCTTCGCTTAGTCGGGATGACAAAAAGACAATATATGAGTCCAACTAATCGTTCCGTCCTAGCCACCACTGGCGATAACAAATTTTTACCCGAAGTAGCCGAACGTCTGGTGGGTACCAGCGTTTCAGTAATTAAAGAAATGATGTATCTGGGAGCCCAAGAGCAAGCCAGAGGTAAAGATGTTGTTTCTTTGGGGGTTGGTTTACCCTTTTATCCAGCTCCAAAACATGTTCATGATCATGTAGTAGATGTATTAAAGAATAAGCCTGATATTGATAAATATACGCTTTTAATTGGTTTGCCATCACTTCGAAAGATTATTGCAGATCAATTAAGTAAATCACTTGACTTTAAAGTAACTCTTGACGAAATACTTATAACTCCGGGTAGCATGGCGGGACTACTTTATTCCATGCTCGCATTAGTAAACCCCGGAGACGAAGTAATTCTTCCTTCTCCCTACTTTTCCTCAAATGGGGAACAAGTTTCTATAGCATCAGGAGTTGTTGTTCCAGTTCCAATGATTGAAGATTCTAAGGTAGGATTTAAGCTAGATGTGAGAAAAATTGCAAGTGCAATCACAAAAAAAACTAAAGCGATTGTCCTAAATAATCCTCAGAATCCTACTGGGGCGGTTTATTTGAAGAAAGACCTAATTAAATTAGCTGAGGTGTTAGCTGATAAAAAAATATATGTAATTACGGATGAAGTATATGATTATCTTGTCTATGACAACCACATTTACTTCAATATAGCTACAATTAAAAAATTATGGCCAAGAGTGATACAATGCTGCTCTCTTTCCAAAAAATATGGCATGATGGGTTGGCGTGTGGGATACTTACATACCAATAGAGACTTACTAATGCAAATTTTAAAAATTCACGATGCCAATATAGTTTGTGCTCCGCATATTTCCCAAGAAGCAGCCATTGCAGCTCTCACGGGACCGCAACTCGTAGTTAAACACCACCGAGAATGGTTATCTGAAAATCGGGAAGTAATTTGTAAGCGTTTAGACCAGTTGCCGGATCTTTTTACTTACATTAAACCCAGAGGTACTTATTACGTTTTTCCCAGATACAACATTACTATATCCAGCATTGAAATGGCAAAAAAATTATTATACGAAGCAAGAGTGGTTACGGTCCCAGGCATTGGTTTTGGACCAGAGGGCGAGCATCACCTAAGATTATCTTTTGGTTCATCAATCAAAACTATAAATACAGCTTTTGATAGAATCGAAAAGTGGTGGAGCAGAAATAAATAACCCAATCCGTCAGCTGACGGACCAATTATCCAATAAATACCAATAAATGATAGAATAAAAAAATAATGGAAAAAGATTTAATAAACCTAAAACAGTTAGCTTTCTCCGACATCAGAGCTGCAAAAAACAGTAATAAATTAAATGAAGTATTCCTCAAATATTTTGGCTCTAGTGGCTTATTTACCGGGTTAGTCAAGCACATCGGTAAATTAACTGCTGAGCAAAGACCAAAAACAGGAAAACTGGCAAACGAGACAAAAAAAGAAATAGAAAAAGCGTTTGAAAATCAAAAAAAGAAATTAGTAGAAGATTCACTCGAAGAATGGCTCGATGTTACTTGGCCAACCAAAAGCCCCGAAGTGGGACATCTCCATCTGGTAACTCAGGCAATTTCCGAAATTACTCAAATTTTTGAAAGAATTGGCTTTACCAGGATGAGATATCCCGAGATAGATTGGGAATGGTATGCGTTTGAATCTTTAAACATGCCTGAAAGTAGTCCCGCCAGAGATGATTTTGAGACATTTTTTATTGATGCTCCCGCACATCCCAAATTAGGACGAATAGTACTTTCTCCCCATACGTCTTCCGGTCAAGTGCGAGAAATGGAAAGGCTGCATCATACTCTACCAATTCGGATGATAAATATTGCTAAATGTTACCGTCCAAATTGGGACATATCTCATGTTCCTATGTTTCATCAATTTGAAGGTTTGGTCGTTGATAAAGGAATTAATATAACACATCTCAAAGGCACTATGGATTACTTTGCTAAAGAATTTTTTGGACCAAAGCGTGTAACAAGACTACGTCCATTTCATTTCCAATTTACCGAACCTTCTTTTGAAGTTGATATCAATTGTGGAATTTGCCTGGGAAAAGGGAAATTAGTCAGCGGAGAAATTTGTCGCTTATGTAAAAGCGGCTGGCTGGAGTTAGGCGGATCCGGAATGGTTCACCCGAATGTATTAAAGGCAGGGAAAATCGATCCAACCAAATATACCGGATTTGCCTTTGGTTGGGGAGTAGAAAGAGCCTATATGATGAAATCAGGCACTAAATTGGAAGACATTAGATTTCTATACAGCAATGATATTCGATTCTTAGAACAATTTTAATAGCATGGAGAGTCCTAAAATAAAATTAGAGGTGAAAGCATTAATAATCGGATTATTAATATTCATGGTTTGGTTAATTATAGGCATACTTAAGGGATATAATTTTGCTGATGGTTTAATAGATGTTATCTCTGGGTTTTGAAGGAATTTATTATTTTCATGAACATATTGATTCCTGATTCCTGGCTGCGAGAATATCTCGATACCAAAGCTACTCCATCTCAACTTAAAGAGTATCTTTCTCTGTGTGGTCCTTCGGTTGAAAGAGTTAACTCAGTTAAAGATGATACTATTTATGAAATTGAAATAACTTCCAATAGAATAGATATGGTTGGTGTTATTGGTATTGCCAGGGAAGCTGCTGCAATTCTTCCACGGTTTGGAATATCAGCTAAATTAAAACCAAATTTTAATAATGTCATGCTGAACTCGTTTCAGTATCCCAAAGAGATCCCGAATCAAGTTCGGGATGACAAAACAAAAGAATTACTTCTTACTATTTCAGATATAAACAGACTATGTTACAGAATAATTGCAGTGGTTATGGATAATGTGAAAATTGGTCGTTGCCCCGATTATATTCGCGACCGGTTGGAGAAATCAGGAGTCAGGTCACTAAATAATTTTATAGATATCACCAATTATGTCATGTTGGAACTTGGTCACCCCTGCCATGTATTTGATTACGATCTTATTAAAACAGGCAAGCTGATAATTCGCAGAGCAAAAGATGGTGAATCTTTAATTACCCTTGATGATAAAAAAATTGAACTCTTCCCGGAAGATGTAATCATTGATGACGGTACAGGAAGAATTATTGATCTTCCGGGAATTATTGGCACGAAAAACAGTGTTGTTACAAACGCTACAAAACGTATAATATTTTTTATTGAATCAAACAAACCCATCGTAATCAGAAAAACTTCCATGAGAACAGGTATTCGATCTCTTGCAGCCACCATAAACGAAAAGCATCCGGACACAGATCTAGCTAAAACTACGCTGCTTCGAGCAATAAAGTTAGCCCAACAGATAGGGGCAAAACAGGCAAGCAAAATAATAGACGTTTATCCAAATCCATTAAAACCTAGGCAAATTAGTATATCGCCAGAATTTATAAATGAAAGATTAGGAATTGTTTTGAAAACTGAAGAAATAATAAATATATTGAAATCTCTGTCGTTTAGGGTCGGACCCTTAACAGGGTCCGACTTTGTTCAACTGACTATTACTCCTCCTTCTTTTCGACAAATAGATGTAACTATACCTGAAGATATTGTAGAAGAAGTTGCCAGAATCTATGGGTATCACAGACTTCCAACAAAAATAATGGCCGGAGAAATACCAATTACTGCTAAACCCAAAGA
>Ga0213870_1001360_pt1 | contig 11035 bp, 11 predicted proteins | sample WICALVC2017_Meta_FD_160119 | JGI IMG/M metagenome (GOLD analysis project Ga0213870, IMG submission 160119) | Freshwater microbial communities from subterranean cave lake in Wind Cave National Park, South Dakota, United States - WICALVC2017 | ecosystem: Environmental > Aquatic > Deep subsurface >... | reverse complement strand
CGTACCGTTAAGATGGTCGGACCGATATTTTGGGACGCGGCGGGTGAATTACCTTCTGAAGCTGAGGGACTGGGAGGAATGAGAGATATCATTTATGTCACGGCCTCAGGTACGGGTGACAAAGCGATATTTTTAAAAATTCTGTCATTTTTCAAAAATACTCCCTACATCGTGGTGGCTACTTGTGGAAATGCATTGGTACCCAGTGATGTGATAGACCGGTATCCCAATCTTTACGTTTTTGATTTTCTTCCGGGAGACTTCACACTCCCCAGATCAAAACTTATCATTTTCCCGGGAGGAAATACGACCTGTTATCAAGCACTAAGTTTTGGAGTTCCGGCAATTGTAACTCCTTTTCATTTTGATCAGGAAGATAACGCAAACCAGATGGTGAGATTAGGAGTGGGAGAGATGATCAATCCTTGGCGCCATTTCACACGCGACGCGTTTCTTGCCACAGTCGAAAAAGTACTAAAGACTCCAAAGTATTATCAAAACTCAAAACAACTCCAAAAGATTATCTCAAACTATGATGGAAAACGGAAGGCAGCAGAGGAAATAGTAAAGTTTTTAGGAGAACGAAGTCTGCTATAATAGACCAATTCTATGGCGCAAAACCCATTTTTTTCTATTGTTATTCCCTGTCTCAATGAAGAGAAATATCTTCCCAAACTACTAACATCATTATCGAAACAAACATACCGTAATTTTGAGGTAATTCTTGTGGATGGGCAATCGGAAGATGCGACACGGTCAGTATTTCAAGAGTATAAAAGTAGATTGCCTGCACAACGACTAATAATTTCAAACAAACGAAATGTTGGATACCAGAGGAACCTCGGTGCAAAGCAAGCAAAGGGAGAAATCCTTGTATTCTTAGATGCTGATTGTCAAGTGAAGCGAAACTTCTTAAAACAGTTACGTGAACTCCAACGTAAACACCCCTTTGAATTTGCAAGCACGTGGATAGTTCCTGATAGCAAAAGGACATCTGAAAAATTACTTTTAGGTGTTGGTAACTTCGCACAAGAACTCACACATAAATTGCGAATACCAATGGGATGCGGATATAACATGATGATTAGACGGAAAACATTCCTCAAGTTGAGAGGATTTCGTTCTAAGGTGCTTTATAATGAAGACTTAGATTTTTCTCTCAAAGCGCTACGAAGTAATGTCAGGCTCAAACTCCTAAAAGACCCAAAAGTAATATATTCGATGAGGCGATTCCGCTCTGAGGGTATAATGAATCTTTTGCCAAAGATGTTTATGGGACAGATCTATATGTTTCTTGTCGGGCCAATTACAACTGATATTTTCAAATACTACATGGGAGGGCATGTACATAGAGAAAGCATTGATGCGAGAAGGAAACGATGGGCATTGGCGTTGTATCAAAAGACTGTGGGTAAAATAGAGAGAAAAGTTATGGAAATTATCGAGTAACTATGCAGGTAATCGCCGATTTGCAACTACATTCAAAATACGCGCGCGCCGTTTCCCCTGAGATGGTGGTGCCAAAAATTTGGCAGTGGGCGAAACGAAAAGGAATTGGGCTTATCGCCACGGGTGACTGGACACATCCTCTGTGGATGCGAGAAATTAAAGCTGAGCTTGAAGAGACGGGAAATGGGCTTTTGCAACTTAAAAATCCGGATGCATTCGCAGAAGGTGATGGACCACAATTTCTTCTGGAAGCAGAAGTGTCCTGTATCTACTCCCAGGGAGGTAAAGCACGTCGGATTCATACGCTTATATGGTCTCCATCTATCGCAACAGCTGAAAAAATAAATAAAGAGCTGACGTCACGCGGATGCAATCTTTTGTCCGATGGCAGACCCATCATTGGGCTTACGAGTATTCAGGTCGCCGAACTTGTGTTTACCATAGATCCTACTTGTCTTATCATTCCGGCTCATTGTTTACTCCCAGACTCATGTTTACTTACTCAAGGGAGTAAGCCAAAAGCTATACAAGCATTCAAATCAGGTGATACAGTTTTGACCCATTCCGGCACATATCGTACAGTGACAGAGGTTTTCGTACGAAATTATGAAGGGAGTGTTTTAACCGTTAAGCCGTGGTATTTCCGACCTGGTTTGACGGTGACCCCAGAACATCCTTTTTATGCGATAAAAACATTAAAAAAGTGCCCTTCGACTGGAGATGTATGCCGTCCAAGTAAATCACACTTGAGGCTTTGTAAGAGAAAAACGTGTTTAACATACAAAAAAGAGTGGGTTAAGGCTCAGGATTTGGAAGTTGGTGACGTTTTATTATACCCACGTTATAAAGAACGATCAGACAAAACGTATATCAATATCTCTGAGAGCATTTCCGGGTTTTCCACTCATCGTTTTATAATAGAGACTGGCGGATCCAGAGGGAGAAAAGTTACCAATAAAGTCGCGATATCAAGGAAACTTGGGTTGTTGGTAGGGTACTATTTGGCTGAGGGGTACACAGATAACCGAGACAGCATCTCTTTTTGTTTCAGTAACAGTGAGCTCGAATATGTTCGTAGCGTGAAAAACTTGATGAAGGAAGTATTCGGGATATTGACATGTAGAGAATATAGGAGGAGGAATACCAACAGTATCGAACTAATATTCTACTCTAAAGTCCTAAGTCAATGGTTTGCTAGTATCTGTTATGACAATCAAAGTGTACGTAAAGCGCACACAAAACAGATTCCTGATTTTCTCTTAGACACAACGTTGAATGTTCAGGCGGAATTGATCCGCGGTTGGTATAGGGGAGATAAAGGATATACATCTTCAAGGGTTTTAATGAACCAATTAAAGACGTTATGTGTAAGACTGGGGATCATTCCTTCTATCATTGTAGACTCCGCCCAATTTCACAAGAAGCGTGGTAATCATCAATTAGGAACAAGAATAATTACTGCCGGTCATGATAACTTTTGCTTTTCTAATTTTTCTTTTTTTGAAGATCATTTCGACCTGAAAAAAGAAATACCCCGTTCGCAAACAGCGTTGGATCGACGGCATGGTTGGATAGATGATGATTATATATATTTACCAATAAAAGAAATCTTGAAAAGTGCTTATCAGGGTAAAGTATATAATTTGGAAGTTGAGAAGGATCACTCATATACCGCTGAATTTGCCTGTGTTCATAATTGCTGGACGCCGTGGTTTTCTCTCTATGGTTCAGAGTCTGGTTTTGATTCAATTGAAGAGTGTTTCGGACCATTTGCAAAAAATATTTATGCTATTGAGACAGGACTTTCATCAGACCCTGCCATGAACTGGCGGATCAAGGAGCTGGATACTCGTGCGATTGTATCGTTTTCCGATGCTCATTCAGGACCGAAATTAGCTCGTGAAGCAACGGTGTTTGAACTGGAAGCACTAAGTTTTGAAAACATTCGGAAAGCGATTATGAGGAAGGGGGAAGTGAGAAATGTGAATATAGATGAGGAAGGGGGAAGTGAGAAATCAAAAAATCAAACAATCTCACCTCAAAATCCAGCTTCTCACATCCAACCTCGCATTTCATATACGGTAGAATTCTATCCTGAGGAAGGGAAGTACCACTACACGGGGCATAGAAACTGCGGCGTCAAGCAGAGCCCAGATGAGACGAAAGTGAAAGGTACCGTATGTCCGGTATGCGGCAGAAAGTTGACTGTAGGCGTGATGCACAGAGTCGATCAGCTGGCGGGAAGAACCGAAGAGGAATTAGGAATGAGGAAGAAGGAATTAAAAGAAACCCAATTGCAGGGAATTTATTCAGAAACTTTGCCCAACCGGCCGCCATTTGTGAAGATGGTGCCACTTCTTGAGATTCTTGCTGAAGCGATCGGAGGATTGCCCACAGGGAAAAACGTAGTCAATGAATATATGCGGCTCACCGATCATTTTGACAGCGAACTTACTATTTTATTGCAGACTGAAATTGCCATGATTACTAAGTTTTCCGGTGAGAAAGTAGCCCAGGCAATAGACAAAGTACGCCGTGGAGATATCTCGGTGGATCCAGGGTATGATGGAGTATTTGGTAAAGTGAAGATTTGGAAGGATGAGAAAGTCGCTGCCAAGAAAGAGCAAGAATCAAAAGAGCAGATGAGCTTATTCTAATTCACGAATAACACGAATAACACACGAATGAACTCGAATATACAAATCCGCACAGTTCAGTTCTCAGATATTAACGAGTGGGACAATCTTGTTATCAACAGTAAAACTGCTACGTTTTTTCAAACATTAGATTGGTTGCGTTTATGGATTAAACATTTTGGAGGCAATCCTAAGATTTTTGGGGTGTATGAGAATAATTCACTGATTGGAATCGCACCATTTAATGTAGTTGACGATCATATTGAACTATTGGGAACAAGTCCAGTTTTAGGAGAACAATTGGTGAGCGATTTTGGAGACATTATCGCAAAGGAAGGTAATGAGAAAGCGGTATGGTTAGCCATAATAAAAACAATTAACAACCTGCCTGCCGGCAAGGCAGGTCAGCAATTAACAATTAGCAATAAATTTGTTATTAACTTTATACGAGAGGATTCGCCAAGTTTACCGAGTCTGAAGGAAATGGGAGGAAAAATGGAAGAGAATGATGTGGCTCCGTATGTGGATTTACCCCCAACGTGGGATGTGTATCTTGCCAGATTAGATCGACACAATCGGCATGAACTGCAAAGGAAAATTAGAAAGCTGGAAGCAGAAGGCGCTTTTAAAGTGTGTTATGAGGGAGAAGCAAGTGACATAGATGAATTTTTCAGATTGATGACTCTCTCCAATGAACAAAAACGGAATTTCCTTTCTGCCAAGATGCGCAGTTTCTTCCACGACATATTTGCTACGTTTCTTCCAAAAAAACTTTTGACTCTTTGTTTTTTGAAACTTGACAGTAAAAATATCGCAGCTGTAATGGGTTTTACCTTTAATAAGCAATTCTTACTTTATAACTCAGGCTTTGACCCATCTTTTGGTAAATTTGCACCTGGCTTTATACTCAAGGCTTACCTTATAAAGCACGCGATAGAGCAAAGTTTTGCGCGGTTTGATTTTCTGAGAGGGAACGAGAGATATAAGTATGATTTAGGGGGGAGACAGAGGAAGCTATATACTGTAAGACTCGGCTAGGTTGGATTTACACAGATTCAAAACAGATTATCACGGATACCTTTTACAGTGAAAATCCGTGATAAATCAGTGAAAATCTAAATATGAAGAGGAGATTACTGGCTGTTTTTGCCCATCCCGATGATGAAGCTTTTGGTCCGGGAGGAACAATTGCCAAATATGCAGCGGAAGGTGTGGAGATTCACATTCTGTCTGCTACTAGAGGTGAGGAAGGAGACTGGGACGAGAAGCACAAAAGGAGCGTTCAGTTATCAGCGTCTAGCGGTCAGTTAGTTGGCCGAAAACGCATTCAACACGTTCGGGAGGAGGAGTTAAGAAGATCAGCTAAGATATTGGGAGTAAAGAGAGTAGAATTTTTGGATTTTATTGACGGACAATTGTGTAACGCAGTTTACCATCAATTAGCTGAAAAAATTATCAAAAAAATTAACACGTTTGAACCTCATGTGGTTCTCACAATAGACAGATTGGGTGTATCAGGGCACTTGGATCATATTGCTGTATCTATGATCACGACGTATTCTTTTCTCAAGACGAAATTTCCCCGCAAACTTTATTATCATTGTTTGCCGAGAGAATGGTATACCCGACGTATGAGAAACTACTTTATCTATTTCCCAGAAGGGTATCCTCACGATGCGATCACTACCCGGGTTGACTACGCACGATTCTGGTCAACAAGAAAACAAGCGATGCAACAACATGAGAGTCAAGCAAAAGATGTACGAGACGTGACGAAGATGTATCAGATGCGTCCAAAGAGGGATCATTACATCTTACAGTACTTCCGGGGAGGTAAAATTCAGAGTGGAGAGACCGATTTGTTTGCAGGGATTGATGGGTGGTGATTGACGGGGGAAAACGAGAGATGGTATTCTGAAACTAAGGCATAGCCCGCCTTACCTTACCTTGAAGCTTTTCAGTACTATTCGTACACGCTTCAAGGGGCGGTTGGCTCGCCTCGCTGAAGCTAAGGCGAAGCGGGTCGGCGGGCGTAAGAAACTGTAACCCGATAAAATCGGGAACAGTTTCTAACGAAGGGGGTGACTATTGATGGCAGAAAATGCAAAGAATGAAAAACTCATGGGTGCACTTGCATACCTTTTGGGACCTATTACAGGCATCGTGTTTTTGCTGACTGAGAAGAAAAATCCCTACATCCGGTTTCATGCGATGCAGTCAACGATTCTTTTTGGCGGGATATTTTTAATCAACATTGTGCTAGGACTTATCCCTGTCCTGGGATGGATCGTTGCGCTTATACTTTCACCACTTCTTACACTCGTATCATTTATTCTCTGGTTAGTTCTCATGTGGAAAGCGTATAACGGTGAGAAGTACAAAGTACCCTACGTTGGAAATTTAGCTGAAAAGCAGCTTTCGAAGCTTTAAAACGGATGTTTGAGGATAGAAATCACGCAGGAATGCAGCTTTCATCCCGACTTGAAGAGTATCGTAGTCGAAACGATGTTTTTGTTGTGGGGATTCCCCGGGGAGGTGTAGTAGTGGCAGATGCAATTTCTCATGAATTAAAACTCCCACTCACCATCATATCCGTCAAGAAACTTGCTGCACCTGGAAACCCTGAACTTGCAATTGGAGCAGTATGTGCAAATGGCGAGAGATTCATTGATTGGGGATTAGCTCTTCGAATTGGAGTAGAACAGCAGTATTTGGATCAAGAAATCTCACAAAAACTAGATCAAGCTAAAGAGCGGGAAAAGCTTTATGAAATTGAGAGTTTAGAAGAAATTAGTAAGAACAGAAACATTGTTATTTTAGTGGATGATGGAGTGGCAACAGGAGCTACAGTGCTTGGAGCAAAAATGTGTATTTCCAATAAAAAACTCAAGACAGTTCTTGTAGTACCGGTGATTGCCAAAGACGTTTTTAAACGATTCAAAAAAGAGTTTGATCAGATAGTTTCCTTAGAAGTGGTAGATAATTTTGGAGCAGTTGGGCAGTACTACCGAGAGTTTTCGCAAGTGAGTGATGAGGAAGTTATCAACATTCTCAAAGAACATAAACACAAGAACATATGAAATTAATTGTAGGGTTGGGAAATCCCGACGAGAAATATCGATACACGCGACATAACATTGGGTACATGGTGGTTGAAAAACTTGCTCACAAACTTCTTCCTGTGAAGAAATCTGAGAAGGCTTGGGTAGGAGAGAAGAAGTTTACGGCGCAGTTGTGCAAGGTAAACGATGAGGTGTTGCTGGTAAAACCTCATACCTACATGAATCGATCGGGGATTGCAGTATTATCAGTCATCAATTTTTATAAACTTTCCCCATCAGACCTTTGGGTAATTCATGACGATATCGATCTTCCTATAGGGAAAATTCGTATAAGGGTCGGTGGTGGGACCGCAGGCCATAATGGTATGGAATCGATAATTCAAACTCTCAATTTCTCAGAATTTGTGCGTTTTAGGCTAGGTATTGGGAAAGGAAAGCTTGATCTCCACCATACTGCTGATCACAATCTCAAGCGACAGGGAGTAGAAAAATATGTTCTTTCGCCTTTCAGGGATCGGGAAGCAGGGGATGTGAAAAAGCTTATTAAACATTCGGTGGAAGCACTTGTATTAGCACTGGATAAGGGGATTGATGTGGCAATGAATAGATTTAACTAAATATTCACGAATAACTCGAATTAAGCTCGAATCGACGCGAATATGGCTAGGAATGTTTTGCGGGAGAAAGTTGAATTTTTCCTCTATAGAGCTTGAAGAATGCAATTGCTTTTGAGATGACCAGATATGACACGGTGATTCCTCCGGCCATGACGGCTCGCTCCATTGCCACCTGAGGGATAAGAGAAAGCCACATTTCGCGATTTAATCCAAACGCCCAAACCCAGAGAGCTCCTCCAACCGCGTGTGCGGTAAAGGTGGCTCCAAGGCTTCGTACAAATAAATTTTTCCTAAAAAAGTGAGCTGCAATAGGAATAAGCCAAAAAAGTGAGTATTGCCAAGCGCTCCGTCCAATAGGATGGAGGTTGAATGCAACAATGGCAAGCATGGGAACGATCACGTTAACTGCACGTTTTTTAGAAAAATATAAAACGGCAAAAAGGATAGGGAAAAGGCGGAGGATACTACCAAGATTTATAGTCGCTATTCCCTGCAAAAGGATATTTACTAATTGAATTAATAGAACAGCAATCACACCTGGTAGGATCCCCAGAAATGCGCCAAAGGTGGGTGCAAGGAAATCAAAAAGAGTGAATCGTACATTCGCCCCAAGAAGTCTGGTGAAAGGAATCTGAAGAGCAACAAGTCCCAAAACGGTCAATATCGCTGTGAGTATAAATTGTTTTTTGAGGTTTTTCATACGTGCCTATTGTAAGAGGTTGTTTTCCGTGTGTCAACCTAAAGAGAAAAGCTTACGCGCTAAACCCCGGTCTCCATCCTCCAGCCACTTCAATATTTGCTCCGTTTATATAAACTGATTCCTTCTTAAGGAGAAAATTGATTGCATTTACTATATCCTCAAATTGAGCATATTTTCCCATGGGAGTAAGAGGTTTTACAATGCTGGTTTTTAATATTCCCGGAGAAATACTGTTTATAGTAATTCCATATTTTGCATACTCATACGCCAGTACTTTGGTGAGCATTATTACTCCCGTTTTTGCAATATAATAGGGGGTCGTTTTCTCTCGTACCGTAATTGAATCTGCAGCAACACAGCCAAAGTTAATTATTCGTCCCCACTTTTTCTTTTTCATCGAAGGCAGTACTTGTTGGCAGCAGAGAAATGAAGCATAGAGATTACTTTCAATCACGTCTTTAAATTTCTCAAATGAGGTAGAAGAAATAGGCTCGAAAATAAAATTACCGACTAAATTAATTAGTATATCAACAGAACCCAATTTTGTTCTAATGTTTCGAAACAATGAAACAACTTCCTTAGGATTGGTAAGATCAGCTTTGATGATTATCCCATCGGTAAACTTATTAATTTCTTTCAGTGATTGCAACGCTTCTTTTTTACTGTAGTTGTAGTGAATAACGACTTTCGCGCCTTGTTTGGAAAGATCAACAGCTATTGCACGACCAAGATTTTTGGCGGCTCCGCTGACGAGTGCGACTTTCCCTTTCAATGTATTCTTCATATAATTCTCTGGCTATGATACGGACTATGGATGAGGCCGTCAAGTTCCTAGAAAGGTATTTCCCTACGCCTAAGCAGAAATATCTGGGAGAACTCGGATTATTACGGATGAAGGAACTGGTGACACGAATGGGTAACCCTCAACTTCAGTATCCAACCATTCATGTGGGAGGTACATCGGGGAAGGGGTCAACTGCAACGATTGTTGCCTCTATTTTGGCAACTCGTTACAAAGTCGGATTACATACTTCGCCGCATTTGGTGAAGATTAATGAGCGGATACAGATTTTTGATAAATTCAAAATTCAAAATTCAAAATTCAAAATTACAAGTAAAAAGTTAAAATTAAGAGGAGAAATTTCAGAAAAAGATTTTATAACATTAGTCAATGAAATAAAACCCACCGTTGAGCAGATGGAGATGGGGAAGTATGGAGCGCCGAGCTACTTTGAGATTGTGACAGCCATGGCATTTGTCTATTTCGCACAGGAAAAAGTAGATATAGCAGTTGTTGAAGTGGGTATGGGAGGAAGATTCGACGCGACGAATGTAATACATCCATTAGTTGCAATACTTACCAATGTAGGACTGGATCATACTGAAATATTGGGAGAAACGATAGAAGAAATTGCAAACGATAAGGTAGGTATTATTAAACCAGGAATGCGTGTAGTATCAGGAGTTACGCAACCATCGGTTGTGAATATTGTTGAAAAAGCATGTACACGAGCAAACGTTTCACTTTCTCTAGTTGGCCGCGACTTTGATACAGTGGCTACATCGGTGACAGAGGAGGGAAGTGTGTTTGATTTGCGCAATGGCAAAAAATACTTTGACCTGAAATTATCACTTCTGGGAGATCATCAGATAGATAATGCGGGGTTAGCGATACGAACCATAGAAGAATTGTCAATGGTTAATGGTCAATGGTTAATTGAAGAGGAAGATATTCGTAGAGGATTACGAAGTGCCCATATTCCGGGAAGGTTGGAAATTGTACAAAGAAATCCCACAGTAATACTGGATGGGGCGCATAATCCAGATAAGATACGGGCGCTCGTTGAGGCAGTATCTGATATATGGGGAAGAAAGAAAGTGACAGCAGTTGTTGCCATCAAAAAAGATAAGAACGCCAAGCAGATGCTTGAGATGTTATTACCTATCTGTTCAAAGATTTTTCTCACGCAATATCAGGGGAAAATGGATCAAGGAGAGATTGTATCCTATTCGCCGCAAGCATTGAGAAAAGTCCTAAAGCTTATCGATATAAATAAGCATTACAAAGCTATTATTAACCCTCAACGCGCATTGCAACACGCTATAGACAGCACAGATCTACAAGATATAATTCTTGTAACGGGTTCTTTATACCTAGTAGGAATATTAAAACAAAAACAGTATGCCAGAAGCGTCAGAACCAGGTATTCCCGTGGAAATGTATAAAACAACCACTAATTCTCCGGATGTTAGAGGACAAGTATTGCATAAGTTGTATGGTGAACCGTTGCAAGTTTCCGAATACTATGATGTAAAATTTGGTGTATCTAAAGCATTATCACTTCACAATGCTGCAGATAAAAAGAGATTTGATGGGGGAAAAAACTTTTCGATTGAAACTATGGACTTTCATACTGGACATCGTTATAGAATTCGCTTAATAAGAAGAATCGCCCCAAAAATTGTGAATGGCGTACAAGCAGGTCGAGTATATTAAATGTATTGCGTAATTAGCACATTAACAACCCAATAATACCCATAAGGTGACTTTTTTGTTTTTAGGTGACAAAG
>Ga0213870_1001359_pt1 | contig 11040 bp, 7 predicted proteins | sample WICALVC2017_Meta_FD_160119 | JGI IMG/M metagenome (GOLD analysis project Ga0213870, IMG submission 160119) | Freshwater microbial communities from subterranean cave lake in Wind Cave National Park, South Dakota, United States - WICALVC2017 | ecosystem: Environmental > Aquatic > Deep subsurface >... | reverse complement strand
TTTTCAATTGTGCGAGTGGTTAGTATACGAGATTGTGCTATTTCCGTGACAGTTTTTCCTTTCTTAAATAATGAAAGTGTTTCTAAATTTGTGTCTGATACTATTGATGACTTAGATTTTTGTGAGCAATTTAATCCTAAAGAATCTTTTTCTGCAATCTTTGAACATAATTGATGCTCAGTGCAATATTCTGTAATTTTCTTAAGAAATACGCTACCATAGCGCGCTATTTTTATATCACCAAAACCAGAAATACGCCGAATCTCTTCTAAGGACTGTGGTAAATAGGTTGCCAATTCGCGAAGTGTTGCATCAGAAAATATAACATATGCGGGAACAGAAGATACTTCAGCTAATTCGCTTCGTAAGTTTTTAAGGTTCGTAAATAAATCTTTTTCATAATTTTCCTCTTTTGTTTCTACGTTTTTAATTGCTGCTGATTTTACCATAGTTACTTTTTCTCCTTTGAGTACCGCGACACCTTTAGGAGTCGCTGATACAATTGGATACTGATCACCCGTCTGCTGTAAATATCCTTTTGCAATCAAATTCTTAATCACATTGAACCACTCTGCTTTAGCAATATCGGCACCAACACCATATGTTTTAAGTGTCGTATGCTCTGCTCTTATTTTTTCTGACTTTGATCCACGTAAGAAATCAACGATATAGCTCAAACCAAATCGTCCCTCAAGCCGTACCACCGCAGAAATTACTTTTTGTGCAAGAATGGTTCCATCAAATGTCTCATATTCAGTAAGACATACATCACAACTTCCGCACTCCTCAATCATATCTTCTCCAAAATAATTAAGAAGGTACTTACGTCGACAGGTCAAAATTTCACAGAAATCCGCCATTGCTGATAACTTACGAAGCATAACTCGTGTTTGATCAGCATTACCCTCTACCAATGCAAAACGCTTGAGCTTCATCACGTCACCACTACTATAAAAAAGAAGTGCGTCACTTTTTATTCCATCTCTTCCTGCACGTCCCGTCTCTTGATAATATCCTTCAAGATTTTTTGGTAAATCCATATGGACAACAAACCGGACATTTGATTTATTAATTCCCATTCCAAAAGCAATAGTCGCAACAATAATATGTATTTTATCTTTAACAAATAATTCTTGATGGTGATTTTTTACTTTTTGATTAAGTCCTGCATGATATGGTTTTGCTAAAATTCCATCAGTAGTAAGGCGTTCCGCCAATTCCTCTGCTGACTTCCGTGATAATGTATAAATAATACCCATCTCCCCGGTATGTTCTCGTACATAGTCTAATAACTTTTGGTAACTATTTTGTTTCGGCACTACACGATAATGAATATTTGCTCGATTAAAACTCGATGTAAAAACATGAGCATTTTTGAGCTTTAGTCGTTCAAGAATATCTCTTTGTGTTACATGATCAGCCGTCGCAGTTAATGCGAGCACGGGAACTAATGGGAATTCAGACTTTAAAGAAGCGAGTTGAAAATATTCTGGACGAAAATCATGCCCCCACTGTGATATACAATGTGCTTCATCAATAGCAAACAATGACACATTAATTTCTTTCAAAAATTGAAGAAGACTCCTCTCATCCACAAAAAGTCTTTCAGGCGAAATGTACAAAAGTTTTAACTGTCTATTTTTCAGTTGTAAAATCACCTCTTCTTGTTCAGGCATATCAAGAGACGAATTAAGATACGCCGCCGCGATACCATTTACGCGCAATGCATCTACCTGATCCTTCATCAAAGCAATCAACGGCGAAATAACCACGGTCACCCCACTAAAAAGAAGCGCTGGAATCTGATAACACAGCGACTTCCCTCCCCCCGTCGGCATCAAAACAAATGCATCCCTTCCTTCCAGTATCGTCTGAATAATCTTCTCCTGCTGAAACCGAAACGCATCATACCCAAAGCGAGTTTTGAGGATACTAATAGGAGTCTGTTCTTTAGTCATTTAAGCATTGTAGCATAAACTAGCTTTTAGCTTTTGAAACAACTCGCAATTTAAAATTTCTTCAAGTATTTCGCCTTATTCATCTTATGTTCATCGAATGTTTTACCATAATGAGTTACGCCGGTATTATCAGAGAGGTAAAAAAGGTAGGGAGAAACTTTAGGATTAATGGCGGCATGGATTGAGGCGAGGCCGGGGTTGCTAATAGGGCCCTGTGGGAGGCCTTTGTGTTTGTAGGTGTTGTAGGGTGAATCTATTTTTAGATCAGCTAAACTAATTTCATTGCTTGTTTTACCTAAAAGATAATTAAAAGACGCATCAACTTGAAGTGGCATTCCAATTGCAATTCGTTTCCACAAAATTCCTGAAACAAGTGCACGGTCTTTGGCATCTCTTACCTCCTTCTCAATAATAGATGCCATAATAATAATTTCTTCAAGGGTGTGTTTTGAATTATTAATTGGTACTAAAAATTCTTTTATTTTTTTATCAAAATTTGTGCGCATAACCAGAACAATTTCTTCAGGATTTATAAGTTCAGAAAAAAAATATGTGTCCGGGAAAAGATACCCCTCTTTACTATCTATAGATGAAGAAAAAAGTTCTTCATCCAAATTTGGAATTTTTTTCTTGAAGATAGATAAAATTTCTTTATTGGTGAAGCCCTCTGGAATCGTTACACGAATTACCGGTATCCCTGAAATTCCTTCTTTTATTCTTCCAAGCACATGACACGTATTCTCTGAATCCTTAAATAGGTACGACCCTGCTAAAACCCGTGTATCATCGCCTGTAATTATGGCACAAAACCTAAAAGCAGTAGTGGAACGAATAATCCCCGCATCTTTAAGTTCAAGCGCCACACTCTGAAAAAAAGTCCCACTCTTAATCACTATTATTTTACCATTAGGAAAATTATTGGGTGAAGAAAATAAAAATGATAGAGACAGTAGTAATACAAAGCCTATAAAAAAAATACTGAGTATACCTTTTATGAAATAATTTTTATAAGACGACATAGTTTAGGCTTTAGAAGCGTATTACATTACCTAATGACTAGAAACTATCTTTAAATTGGCAAGTTTATCGGTGCCTCCGACTTTCTTGATGGAATCCTGCTAAATGTTGGCGTCTGAACAACACCACCAGGAAAATGAAAAATTGTCGCAAGCTCCTCAGATGTCAAGATAAAATATTTTATTTTTTGGGGCGGATTAAACCACAGACGATGTTTATATGCATTGAATGCTTTCTTTCTATTTTCAGTTAATCGTATGTTATTAATATCCTCCCAAGGAAAATCCCAACCGAATGTTTGACTTGAGCCATCAACAACAAGTTCGTTTAAGTTTTTTGCTGCAAATGGTCGCCAAAGCCCACCAAGAGCTTTCGTTTGATTCATATCCATTGTGCCCTTTTTTGCAAGATACAAAGCACGAATTCCACACTCAAAACCAAGTTTAGCAACACTTCTCTCTATTGCCGCAACAATCTCTTGATCTCCTTTTGTCATCATTAAAACCTTAAAAGAGGGTACTCCTGCGGGAGTTTTCTCTTTACATTTATCATTAATAATTTCTTTTGCTTCATCTGTCCAATCCCCCATATGACCATCTTTCTTTTTATACTTCTTTGATTTTACGGCCCGCATAATGATCTGCACCCAGATCTGTTCATTTTTACCAATAGACCCTAAGTGTTCAATAACAGAAGCCAGTGGGTCAATCTTAAACTCTTCTTTTGGATCACGATCAAGGCCAAAATCAATGTAGGTTTTAATTGGATAGGGATCTGGTTTATCAAGTTTATATTCTGTACTAATAATATCCCAATCACCCTGTTTGCCCCGATAATCTACGTAGCGTGTATAGTCAGGTACTTCATAAACCTCAATATCAGGATATTGCGCATAAAGTTGGGCTTCAATAATATTTTTATAGCGTGGGTGTGTCCGAATAAAAAATTTAATATGCCCCTCAAAAGATACGATCTCAAGAGAAAAATAATCCTGCACCCTTCCTTTTAGATACCAGTCCCACCAAGAACCGTACCCTGTTTGATAGAGTGCATTAAAAACAACCTCCATTGCCAATGGTGATTTAAATGTTTCCTTCGGAACTTTTATTTCTAAAATAACCCATTTTATATTAGATATCCAATCAAGTTGCTTATAATGTATCCATTGATGCCAAAAAAAATAACCAAGAACTATCGGTCCCCAATAGGGAAACCAGGACATAAATATAGTAAGTATTTCTTTTACTTCTCTATATAATTTAAAAAGACCAAATGATTCTGGTAAAGATATGGCAATAAAAAAGAGGACTAACAGATATAAAGATGGGAGAATTAACTTATGTATATTCCCAAATTTATCATCAATTTTTTTAGTTAAAAACATGAGATCATTATATCATGAAATAGATACGATACAGAATTATAAATTATGGGGAATACAAATTACACGCATCCATAATTCATACTTCATAATTTATTTACTAAGGCCACAAACTGATCTCCCCGATCATATTCATTTTTAAAAACACCGAAACTTGCTGCACCCGGAGAGAGAAGGATACTGTCTCTGGTGCACGCATACGCGTGTGCGATTTTGAGTGCATCTTTCATTGACGAGACTATGTCTATTGGATAGGTATGTTTTTGGGGAAGTTTTTCTATAATTTTTTGACTTGCTTCTCCCTTAATCAAAATGAGTCCCTTCACTATTTTATGAATTAATTTTGCCATATCAGTATAATCAAGACCCTTATTAGCACCACCAGCGATCAGTATAATATTTTTTGTGTTTTTTTCTTCAAGGGTAGTAAGTGCCACCCGATTTCCATCGGGTGTTGTTGCCGTCGTATCATTATAATAGCGGACCCCACCAACAGTACGCACCAGCTCAAGCCTTCCTGATACCCCCGCAAATGTTTCCACACCCCTTTTAATATCCTGTTCTGAAACCTCCAGAGCTCGACACACCACAATAGCGCATGCAATATTCTCACGGTTGTGTTCTCCTAATATTTTAATTTTCCACGACTGTGGGACACTACTTCTTTTAGCAACACATACCTTACTTTTTATTCCAAACTTTTCACTTTTTACTTTTAGTTTTTCACTTCCAAAAACAAGAATATCCCCTGTCTTTTGATATTTAAAAATATTTACTTTATCACGGAAATACGCATCCATATTCCCTTTGTAATAATTCATATGATCAAAAAGAAAATTCGTAAAAACTGCAATATGTGGTGAAAGTTTTATGGTACCGAATCCCTGGAGCTGCCATGAATCAAGCTCTAGTACAACAATATCCCCTTTCCGTACTTTTGAAAGCAGGGGTAGGGTTGCTATTCCCCGTATATTTCCACCCAAATAAACCCTGCCCGAATTTTGAATTTTGAATTTTGAATTTTGAATTAAATTCGCCTTAAGCAGTATATGGTGTATGAGATGTGTCGTTGTTGTCTTGCCACGTGTACCCGTCACCCCAACAAGGGTCGCTGGTGAAAACTTTGCGAAAAGTGAAGCATCCATTTCAACAGGAATCTTATTCTTCTTTGCCTCTTTAATATAGGGTGAATCAGGCGCTACTCCGGCTGCCTTAATTACCATATCACATGATTGAAAATCGGCGAGATTATGCCCTCCAAGAACAAACTGAATATTAGGGAAGGCTTTAAGTTTTTTGATAGACGGCTCAAGGACTTTTGGATCTTTAAGGTCTGTAATTATTAAAACCGCACCACACTGTGAAAGAAATTTCGCCACTCCTACCCCCCTCCCTAAAAGTCCCAATCCAAGCATGGTAATTTTTTTCCCTTTAAAAAAAGTCTTGTAGTCAACAGTATACATACATCTGATAATAGCGGATTATAAATAAATTACAAATTAAATATCAAAGCATAAAATAATAAATTAAAATCTTAAAATTTGTTACTATTTAGCGTCACCTTTTACCGAACGGGCGTTCAGTAAAAGGTGACGGAATTATTTCTAAATTTTAGATTATCATTTTAATTTTTACATTTTTAATTTATTTAATGGTAGCATACATATACATATGCTAATCAAAAATCGTACCATACCCACCCTTCCCACAACACCCCTAGGGGATATTTTTCGTCTTACTTCGTTGCAAAAAATAGGGTTAAAAAAACTGAGCATAATCACTGCTGGTGATCTTTTGTATTATTTCCCAATACGATATGGCAACCCTACTGAAACAAAATATATTCATGCGTGTGTCCCCCATAAAAATACTACCGTATATGGGAGAATTATCTCAATAAAAAATATACACAGTTTTAAGTCACATATACCGATGACAGAAGCTGAGGTTGAAGATGGAACGGGGCGCATACGGGTGCTCTGGCTTCATCAAGAGTATATTGCAAAAATTTTTAAAATAGGTGCACTGGTAAAACTTTCTGGAGAAATTAAAAAATGGGGTACCGGGTATTGTTTCCTTAATCCGGAAATAATCGCCATTAAAGAATTCCCTATTAATTTAGAGAATTCAATTTTTAATATACATACGACATCATCTCCTTGTCCAATTTATCCAGAAACAAAAAATATTACGTCGCGCTTTATTCATAACCATATTAAAAAACTTTTTATAAGTGGTCTTCTTGATAGAATGCCGGATAAAATTCCTGATGAAATCCGTACGCACTATAATCTCCCCTCCCTTAAAACAGCATTAGTCTGGATTCATACACCACAAAAAGAACAGGATGCAAAAGCTGCGCGTAAGCGATTTGCTTTTGAAGAAATATTTCTTATCCAACTTGAACGACAACAAGAACGTGCACATATAGAAAACCAGAGCGGAGTTACTATTATCCATTCGGTAGCTGCAGTCAAAAAATTTAGAGAGCGCTTCCCCTTTATCGCAACAGTCGCACAAGAGAGGGCACTTACTGACATTTTTTCAGACCTTGAAAAAGGAACTCCCATGTCGCGACTTCTTGAGGGAGATGTTGGATCAGGAAAAACATTTGTTGCCGCAACTACCACACACACCGTAGTCACGAATGCACCCCATGATAACAAGTTTGCTAATCTTCAAGTTGCATACATGGCACCCACTGAAATCCTTGCGAAACAACACTTCAAAAATTTTTGCGAATACTTTACTGATCAACATATTGAAATTGGGTTACTCACCGGAAGTACCTGCAAAAAATTTCCATCAAAAACTAATTCTCAAGAGTCTACTGTCGTATCTCGTGCACAACTTTTAAAATGGGTTAAAGAAGGGTCACTCCCTATTCTTATCGGTACTCACGCGCTTATTGAAAAGTCGGTACAATTTAAAAACCTTGCACTCGTCATCATTGATGAACAACACCGCTTTGGTACATCACAACGAAGTACCATGTTACAAAGAGAATCCATACATGACAAATTACAGGGGGGAAATAATGCAGAAAATCTTAAATCCCGCCTCCTTCCCCATCTTCTTTCAATGACCGCAACACCCATTCCCCGAACCCTTGCGCTTACTCTATATGGAAATCTTGACCTTACTCTCCTTGATCAAATGCCGGCCGGGCGTCTTCCCATAAAAAGTTACCTCATTATTCCGACCGAGCGGAAAAAAATGGAGGATCATATTCGAACGGAAATTATATCGGGAAGACAAGTATTTATTGTATGCCCCCGTATTGATGAACCTGATCCAGAAAAAGAGCTTTCACTTAATGTAAAATCCGTGACCGAAGAAGCACTTCGTTTAGGAACAATAGTATTCCCTGAATTTAATATCGGTATTATCCACGGGAAAATGAAGCCACCCGAAAAAGAATTTATGATGGAGGAATTTTGTAATGGAAAACTCCATATACTTGTTGCCACCTCAGTCATAGAGGTTGGCGTAAATGTTCCCAATGCAACCATAATTGTTATTGAGGGTGCCGAACGGTTTGGCCTTGCGCAACTCCATCAACTTCGGGGGCGCGTATTGCGAAGTACCCATCAAGCGTATTGTTATTTATTAACAACAAAGGTAGGTGCGCTATCAAGTAAGCGGCTCAGCGCTCTCGTCAATGCAAAAAATGGATTTGAGCTTGCTGAACTTGATCTGATGCTTCGTGGTGCCGGAAAACTTTCTGGTGAAAAACAATGGGGTATATCTGACCTCGGTATGGAAGCCATCAAAAATATAAAAATGGTAGAAGCCGCACGTAATGAGGCGTCAAGAATAATTAAAGCGGATCCGACGCTTATTAACCACCCCATCCTCCTTGATCATATGGGGAGAAAAAACCACAATACTCATTGGGAATAGACGGAAACTAAAAGTAGGGAATAAAAAGTACCTGCATGAAACACGCTTAAAGATAGGACAGTTGACTGTCCTAAAAAGTTACGGATCAAAATTTAAAATTTTTTACTTTTTATTTAATTGGGCATCCCGCATGCTCATGTGTTCTCCCGGTACAATATTTCCTCCCATATTCAATCACCCGATAGGTAAAACAAAACCACTCTTTTATGGGTAATAATTCCATAAGATCTTTTTCTATTTTATTTGGATCAATATGCTCAGTGAGCCCCCACAAGCGCGTAAGTCGTCTAACATGTGTATCTACGGCAATACCCTCTACTATTCCGTATGCATTTCCCAGAACCACATTAGCAGTTTTTCGTGCGACACCCGGAAGCGTCATAATCTCTTGCATCGTATGAGGAATTTCCCCATCAAATCTTTCTTTAATTAACTTCGCCGCTGCTAAAATATGTTTTGTTTTTGCTCTATAAAATCCTGTCGCATGAATATCACATTCAAACTCTTTTTTATCTGCATTCACATACGCATTAAGTGTCCGATACTTCCGAAAAAGTTTTTGCGTTACTTCATTCACTTTCTTATCAGTACACTGCGCCGATAAAATCACCGACACCAAAAGCTCCCAATTAGTTTTATAAACTAACATCATTCCTACTTTTGGAAATAATCTTTTAAGTTTATGAACTATTAAAGCAGCTACCCGTCTCTTTTGATTTAAAGGCATACGTTTAGATTATAGTCTATTTATTATCCCCCTGAGAATGTATCTCAACACTTCCGTCGCCCTATACACCACCCCTCTACAGAGGGGAATTATGGGTCATACGCAATACCTGTGGAGGAGTAAGACTAACTATATAACTTTGCCACCCTGAAAAGAAAGAATTTAATATCAGTTACTCCTCGAACTAAAGCTCTAAAGCCCTTCAGTTTAGCGTTAAAACTTTCGGCAGAAGCATTAGTGCTGCGATTATTAAAATAATTAAGGATGTTATCTTCGTAAGCTTTGATACTTTGAGCCACCACTAAAAACTGTTCGATCTTTTCTTCTTCGATTTTATCATACCATTTTTGTAAATTAACTTTCGCTTGTTGTTTGCTTTGATTAGTTTGATACCAATTTCTCAACATCATGGAGAGATGATAGGCGTGTTCTATGTGAGGAAAGGCTTTAAATAAAATATCAGCTCTTGTCTTTTGTTTTTCAGTCCAATCGGTACTTGATTTAAATAAAAGGTAATGACTACGAGCCAGGAGTTGCTTGGAGGTATCTCCGTTTTCATAAACCTTAGAATAATAATTTCTTTTTTCTTCTTTCGCTAAAAGAATCTCACTTGATTCATTTTTTAAAGCTTCTCTTCTTAAAATTAATCTCAGTTCTTGAACGGCTTCGGTCACTAATTTTTGCACATGAAAACGATCAATAACAATGGTTGCCAAAGGGAAAGCCTGACGAACAATGGCATCCATGGCATTGGACATATCGAGAGTGACTTCTTTGACAGCATTTCTAAGACTCTCGGGAATTCGGCTTAAAACCTTAACAATATCAACACATTTGGTTCCTTCTACGATACTCAGTAAGGCTCCTTTACTACCCTTAGCGGCTTTGTTAGTGATGATGGTATAAAGTTCATCTCGACTGACAGCCACTTCATCGATACTTAATTTTTCACCGATGTTCTTTTCAAAAAGTAACCACTCATCAGCATGATCTTTTTGATCCCATTGATGATAACCGCTTAAATGATTTTTGTATTGTTTCTCAAATTCTTTCGGAGGGAGGCAAGCTGACTTGGCGATAGAAGTGAGCGAGACCGGATTGTCTTCCGCCGTCTTCTTTTAAAAAAAGAGCAAACTCTTTTTCAAGTTGAGTGCCTGGGAAATCAAGTTTGAGATCACGTTTCAATAATTCTTTTTCACCTTCAATTTGCCAACGTCTCCGTCTAAAGGTTAGTAAGGCTCGTTTACCGCGGATTGGGAAATCAGTGATGGTAATATCATAAAAACCTTTTGATAAAATTGATTTACCGATATGTTGTGGCGGTGTTGGTGGTAGATTCTTTTCTTCGAGAGTTAAACAAATATCTTCTTGCTTTTTTTCTGCTTTAACTAGATCAAACCATTCTAAGATCTTGCTGGGTAAAAAAACTTCTAACACTGATTTATCAATTACTAAGTTCATCATAGTTATGTTAATTACTTACATAACTATCATTATACTAAATTAATCTATGCTCCTCCACAGGTATTGCGTATGACCCGTTTTTTGTTGCCGGCGTGGATGTGTACCTCGATGGTTTTAATGTCAGTGTCTTTCGGTTTGGGTACGACGATCGATGGTACGCCGGGTATGCTCATCGTTTGGTGACCCAGCAAGTTCTTTCTCTGTAACTTTGTATTTCCTGAGCCCACTAGACACTTTGTCTTTTGGGCTCGAATTTTGTATACTAAATACGCAGTCGTGCGTTACTTCGTGGTTAAGGCTTTGAAGTCATGGTTGCTGAAAATTATTATTGAGAATTTTGTTGGTCATGGCTTACAAAAGAGTGGTGATAATTTTTAAAATTAAAAAATAATTTAGTTGGTGTAGTGTGTTGGAGGACTTTTGATGTCCCAAATAAAATACAGCTAATTCTTTGAATATGTATGTTTTTAGAATGGCATTGGCAGAGATGGCACATTGCACAATTTTTGTTGCCAACGTGTATGTGAACCTCGATGGTTTGAATGTCAACGTCAATCGGTTTGAGTACGACAATCAGTGGAATGCCGAGA
>Ga0213870_1001358_pt1 | contig 11043 bp, 3 predicted proteins | sample WICALVC2017_Meta_FD_160119 | JGI IMG/M metagenome (GOLD analysis project Ga0213870, IMG submission 160119) | Freshwater microbial communities from subterranean cave lake in Wind Cave National Park, South Dakota, United States - WICALVC2017 | ecosystem: Environmental > Aquatic > Deep subsurface >... | reverse complement strand
TGTTGGTCGCCACTTGTACTTGGTAACTCATGGCGCCCGAGGCCGCACCCCAAGAGAGATTTACAGCACTGGATGAAATAGCTACACCCGATAAAGTTCCAGGGGCTCCGGGCACCGTTGGAGGTGGAGATGGAGAGGCTGACGGTGAAGGGGACGGTGAAGCGGTTGGCGTGCCAGGAGTGGCGCGGCCAGTGCGTTCATTATCATGCCGCCAGCCTGGCCAGAGGAATGAGGTTGTGGTTACTGGTCCGAATTCCCAAAGATACATGCGGCCGGAATAATCAACAACAAAGAGATCCGCTAAATTGTTGCCGTTAAAGTCGCTCGCGGTTACAAAGCGGAATTGATCGCCTAGGGTTTTGGGAAAGCCGGGGAAAATGGTACCGTTGGCGCGATAGGCATGAAGAGAGCGTGATTGAGTAAGACCAAAGATAAGTTCGCGGCTGCCGTCAGCATCTAAGTCAACCATAATAGGTGCGGATTCGCTTAAGAAGATGGTGCTCCCAAAGTATGCGGTTACTGTATCAAGAATAAATACTGGCCAGCCGGAAAGTACGGTGCCGTTGTGGTTGTAGACGAGGACAGTACTCTGGCCAGTACTAAAAGGATAGCGCGCCGCGATTTCCATGTCACCATTGCCGTCAAGGTCGCCGACAGCAATTTCCTGGAAAGCATAATTTACAGAGATCGGCCAGCCCTGAACCGAGGTGCCGTTGTGATTACGCAGGTGGAGTTTAGCGTCAGCGCTTGATTGGATAATCTCCAATTTGCCGCCGTCATTTTGATCTACATCAGCTAAAGTAGGCGGGTAATAGCCCACGATCTGCTGGGGCCAGCCCGAAAGAGTGGTGCCGTCATGATTAAAGAGATAAAGCTTGCCATTCCAGGTGGTTGGGTCGTAGGGGTTAACGAGCGCCGGATCATAAGCAGTGGCCACCGCGATTTCCATATCGCCATTGGCATCCACATCGCCTAAGGAAATGCCTTCAATGCGGCACTGGAATGTCTTTGGCCAGCCGGAGACTGGTTGACCATTAGGGTTAAAAACATAGATTCGATTATACGCAGTCACGCAGTTGCCACCCTCGCGATTAAAAGTAGAAATAATGATTTCCAGATCGTTGTCAGAATCCATGTTGGCAAAGGCGACCGGGATATTAGATGAGAGTATGGCCTCACCCGGCAAAGTCACGGGCCAACCCGGTTTAAGCGCGCCACTGGTTGTATAAAGTCGGCACTCGGTTGTTCCCAAGGTATAAGCATGGGATGTGCTTGAGCAGTAAACAACCTCTTTTAGGCCATCGCCATCCACGTCGCCCACCACTGGCGAAAATTTGTAGCCCCAGAAGCCGCTTTGCTGAATCGGAAAGCCCGCTAAACCCAGAGCATTGTGGTCCATTCCATGATAGGTATCGACGATCGCGCTTATAGGATCACCAACTTCGAAGAAAGCCTCTCGATCTAGGTCGCCATCAATATTAATGATGGCTGGCGAGGTGCGGCTAGACCAAACCGGGCCACTCACAAACTTCGGCCAGCCCGGGGCTAAGCTCGTGTCTATCCAGACAAGAACGCGGTGTTCAAAAGTGTCACCAGAGGTATTGGTAACAGTAAGTTTTAAAGTATAGCGTCCCGAAGGTATGGCGGCCGTTGCCGGATTCCAGGTCGCGAGCGTGCCGCTCGTGACTGGCGTAAAAGTATCGCCTTGAATTATGCTCCAGGATTGAGGATAGACACCAGCGCCATATTCAACTTTGTATTTTTGAAAATTCTGACCGCTAGCCGTGCCAGAGATGGCACCAGCGGTAGCTCCAAAATAAGCGTCTTCCATGGAGTTAGCAAAGAGCGCGGTTGGTACAGAGTTCGGTGTGACTACTTTATTTACATTGATGCGGCCCGGGCCGACATAGAGTGTTGAAGTAGCGGCAATCACATTATCATAAGAGGAGAGAATTAGGGTTTTAACCTGGGTTGATGTCAAAGCCGGATTTTTAGAGAGGGCCAGTGCCGCAGCCGCAGAAATTACTGGAGTCGCCATAGAAGTACCCTGACAAGGTCCATAGCCATCGCCATCAGGATCGCCGCAAGTGACAGCAGTGCCGCTGCTATAATTAATACCGGGAATAAATGTTGCCCAGATGTTTACGCCGGGGGCGGCAATATCTACCCAAGAGCCGAAGTTGCTAAAGTAGGCGCGCTGATTAGTCTCAGTAGTCGCCGCCACGGCAATCACATCTCCATAAGCGGCCGGATAGAATTTGCTATCGTTATTAAAATTTCCAGCTCCAGCAACGAGCACCCTACCTTGGTTTGAAGCGTAGGTAATGGCGAGCGCTAAGAGCGTGGGATTGGCCTTAGTACCAAAACTCATGCTTAAGATATCCGCGCCATTATCAGTCGCATAGACAATACTTTGGATAATCGCATCAAGAGTGAGAATGGCTGCCGGCAGATTCGACGCAAAAGGATTAAAAATCGAATAGCTGATTTTGACGGGCATAATTTTACAGCCCGGACAGATGCCCGTACCGCCCAAGCTGTTATTCATAAGTTCGGCAATGGTGCCGGCAATGTGCGTGCCGTGGAAAAAGTCATCATCAGGATTATTATCCGGTCCATCGCAGTCCGGCGCGATTTGGGCGTTGCCGAAGCAAACGGTGCCTAGCGGCGGATTGGCAAAATCCCAGCCGCGCACATCGTCAATAAAGCCGTTGCCTTCATCGTCAATACCATTCCCGGGAATTTCTCCGGCGTTTGACCAAATGTTTCCCACTAGATCAGGGTGATACCAGCGCACGCCAGTATCAATCACAGCAACTACAGTGCTAGGCGTTCCTTGAGTTACTGTCCAGGCCTGCGGCGCCGAGATGTTCGGCAGATGCCACTCCAGAGAATAAAGCGGGTCGTTGGGCGTAACTTGAGTGGTCGTAAAGACAAAGTTTGGTTCAGCGCGTTCGACTAATGGGTTTTTGGAAAAATCTATCACAGCATCGAGCGGTTCTTTTTCATGAGCAATATCAATAGCATAGACAGTGCCGAAAGTTGAATGACCGGCTTTGGCAAGCCGGCGCGCGCCCCGAAAACCGTATTGATTTTTAAGATTGTTTAATCCCGGCGCATCCGGATTGCCACCGGGCTTAAACTTGACTACAATCGTGCCGCTCTGGTAAGCGATCTGGCTTTTTGAAGGATCAAATGGCTCAAAATCTCTTTGTTCAAGACTTGCTGGATCACTGGGGTCAACTGGTTTGGGAGTTGCTGGTCGGGCAATAATCCTGGGGCCTAAAGTAGGTGCTGGAGGAGTTATTTGGGCGAGCCGATTTGAGAGCGAAATCAGTAATGATTTTAGATCTTGGAGAGTGCGCGCCACTTGCGCTAGAAAAGTTAGACGGGCTTGGTTTGGGTTTTGTTGGGCCAGGGACAATGAGGTAATCGAGACAAACACCGCCATTATTAATAGTAAAAAAAGAGCTCTTTTAATTTTCATAGAGATTTAGCTTATAGAATTGGTAACCTGCGACCTATCTTGATAATATAAGATATAGACTACTCAAGCAAGTTAGTTTATTAACTGTCTAAAAGATGAACAATTCAAAAGAAATTTTTGACAAACCTTACGATCCAAAGACGGTTGAGGATAGGATTGATAAGGCCATTGCAAATTGCTAAGTATTTTAATACACTAGAGTTATGAAAAGGAAGATTACTAAAATTTATGAATTTCCGGTGGTAGTTGAAAAAGACGAGAAAAATTATTATTTTGCCTACGCACCATCGCTGCAGGGATGCTACACTCAAGGCAAATCACTCGCCGAGGCACTTGATAACATTAAAGAAGTTATTGAGCTTCATATCGAAGATCGAATTGCCGAGAAAGAGTCAGTGCCTCACCGGAAACCAGTCAGTCTTTCTTCGGTTGAGGTCAGGGTTTAATTCGTGGCGAAACTTCCTAGAGCAAGAGAGGTTGTGAGGGTTGTTGAGAAACTCGGCTTTTTCTTTTCGCGGCAGAAAGGCAGTCACGCGATTTATCGTCATACTGACGGACGAAGAATTACGGTGTCAGTGCATGGTAGAAAAGAAATCAGCCCGGCTGTTTTCAGACAAATTCTAAAAGATTTAAATATCGCTCAATCGGAGTTTTGGGAGACTTAGTTTTGTTTTTACGGATACTTGCCGGTATGCTGGGGGTCGTGGTGAAACATGGGCCATTGGAGCGCCGATGAAATTGCTAATCCAGTAAACTCCCAAAAATACATATTACCCTCATAATCTATTACAAAGAGATCAATTAAACCGTTACCGTTGAAATCTCCTGCAGCTGGCGAAGAATAGCTTGTTGAGATCATAAACTTTGGGAAGTTGCGAATCGGCGCGCCGTTTTGGTAGAATCCAAACAGTCGCCCGCCAGAGCTGATGATAATTTCCATAGTGCCATTGCCGTCGATATCCACAAGGATTGGCGATCCATCAATAACTATGCCGGTTAGAACCGGCCAACCCTGGAAAGGGGTGCCGTCATGATTGAGTACAACGATAGAATTGTTGTATGTGCCGAAAGCAATTTCCAGATCACCGTTGCCGTCAATATCACCGATGGCTGGAGAATAAGAATAAGGATAGACTAATTGAGGCCAGCCGGGAACCGGTGTACCGTCATGGTTTAAGACATAAAGATTACCGTTCCAGCCGCCTTGAATAATTTCTAACTTGCCGCCGTCATTCTGGTCGATATCGGCAATTACTGGTGAATAAACATAGGTTACTTGTTGCGGCCAGCCAGGAAATAGTGTGCCGTCGTGATTAAAGACATAAAGATAGCCGTTAGCTGCACCGCTCGGAGTAGTAGAAATAATAATTTCCAGATCCCCATTAGCGTCAATATCGCCAACTGCCGCCGTACCACGAGGACGGCATGGTAATTGTTGAGGCCAGCCGGGAAGTAATTGACCATTTTGTTTATAGGCATAGACTTTAGCTGACGGTCCACATAGGGGTGAGTAATTTTCAGTTATAACAATGATTTCCAGGTCGGGGCCACCGTCAAGATTGCTAATCACCGGCGAACTCCACATGATGGCCGCGGTACTCGTGGTAGCGATTGTCACGGGCCAGCCGGTTTGTGAAACAGCGTTCGGTTCATAGACAAAGTATTGACTCAACCAAGATGGATAATCGGTGGCGCCATAGACAATTTCAAAATTAGGGTCGTTATCTATATCAGCTACCGCTGGCGATAATTGATGCGTAAGGCCGTAACTGCCAGACATGGTTATCGGCCAGCCGGGCAAAGGTAATCCCGTATGATCTAGAGCGTAGAATTTGGTTTGCACGGGAGGGTTGGAATTGGCTTGAAAAAACATTTCACCGTTGCCGTCGGCGTCAACATCGACAAGTGCTGGAGAAGATACAACGTGCTCTGGAATTTTTTTCGGCCAGCCGGGAGTAATCGTGGGGTCAAATATAACCAACGCTCGGTCTTCCCATAATTTCTGATTAACGTCAGTAACCAAAAGTCGTATGGTATACATACCAGTAGGCAGGCCCAAAGACGCTGGATTCCAAGTTGCCAAGAGGCTGTTCGTGACCGGTACAAAGACATCGCCCTGAATTGTTGTCCAGCTGGTCGGATAAGTAGCTGGGCCGCCAAACTCCACTTTATATTTTAGGAAATTTTGTCCGGCAGCCGTGCCGGTAATAGCTATAGTACTGGTTGCAAATAGGTTATTTAAAGAATTATCAAGAAGGGCTAGTGGAACCGTGACTGGCTGTACGGCTTTAAAAGCATTGGTTCTGCCAGTCCCGATGTATAGAGAGATGTTTAATGGATCCTTGGCAGTTTGCACTAATGTTAAGGCTTGATTCTGGGTGAGCGTTGGAATTTTTGAAAGCGCCAAACCAACAACTCCGGAGAGAAGCGGTGCTGCCATTGAAGTACCGCTGCATAAACCAAAGCCATCATTATTGGGCGGCAAACTAGTATCCGAACAAGCCCAAGTTACACCCGGGATTACGGTGGCTAAAATAGCTACGCCGGGAGCAGCAACATCAACCCACGAACCATAGTTGGTAAAGTAAGCATTCAGATCGGTTTGGTCAGAAGCCGCAACTGCAATGACATTAGAATAAGCCGCCGGATAAGCAGAGATAGTATTATCACTATTTGAATTTCCAGAGGCGGCAACTAGAACTTTTCCTTGGTTATAAGCATAGTTGATGCTACTCTGCATGATAAATGAATCGCTACCGACAAAACTCATACTAATGATGTCTGCCCCGTTATCAGCTGCATAGATTAACGCCTGCGCGATGTCGTCGTATTCCAGAGCGCCGGAAGGTTCAGGGACAGTAGGAGAAGGTTGATAAGCAAATCCTGCTCTTACGGGCATAATTTTGCACGTCCAGCAAACTCCGGCGACGCCAATTCCATTGTTAGTTACTGCTGCGGCAATACCGGAAACATGAGTACCGTGTCCATGAAAGTCATCAGGATTATTATCTTCAGTCAAACAATCTTCTCCGGGCCAGCATGGAAGAGTAGTTTCTACAAAATCCCAGCCGCGCACATCGTCAATAAAGCCGTTATTGTCATCATCAATGTTATTGTTGGGAATCTCGCCAGTGTTAGTCCAAATATTCGCTGCTAAATCCGGGTGATTCCATTTGACGCCAGTATCAATCACAGCAATCACGGTATTGGGATTCCCGGTTTCAATGCTCCAGGCGGCTTCGGCTGAAACTTTTGGCAGGTGCCATTGCTGGCTATAGAGCGGATCATTTGGCGGTGAGGGGGCGATGGGCGCGATACTCACTGATTGCACCGGGACTTGCTGGGTGCGGGCAATAAAATTTGGCCCAGCGGATTTCACTTCTGCTACTAAATTTTGATATTCGGCGGCGGCAAGGCGCACATCGGCTGTTTCAGAAATTTTAAGTTCGTAAGTATCTCGGAGTAGTGCATTGGTTTGGTGGCGAGCTAAAAATAGTAGCTTTGATTGGACAAAACGAACTTGCTCGGAAACTTTATTACGCACTGATTCTGGAGTAAAACCGGGCCTAAACTGGACCAGCAAACTGCCTTTTACAAACTCTGGTTCTTGGGTTTGCGGTTGACCAAGGCGCGGGGTTACTAATTGATTAACCGTTTGCGGTGATTGTGGAGATAAAAGCGTCTGGGTTGAAAATGGTTGTGGTGCGGTTGCGGAAGTCGGTGTAGTTCTTCTTTGCGCATCTGCTATTTGTCTCTGAAGTCCCCTAACTCTTTCTTGAAGGAGGTTAATTTGATCTACCAACGCCTGGTTAGTTGGTTCAATTCTTGTTGGCGGACGAAGAATCGTGGGTGTTATTGTGGTTGGAGTCGGTGCTTGAATTGGTGTTGACGCAGGAGTTGCCGCGGGCAAAGTATAGGCAGGCGCTGGCGCAGGTTGGGGTAGCGGTGGCGGAGGTGTGATAGTCGGCGTTGGTTGCGGCGTTGATACTGGCGCCGCGGGTTCGGTTGTCAAATCATCAAGCGCGGCGGCGATGGCAACAATCTTTGCGCGGATAGTTTGTAGAGCTTGGGAAATTTGGGCAAGCAATGCTTGATTTTCGGAAGCAACCGGTTGATTTTGCTCTGCGAATACATTGTGCGGAACAAAAGCAACAGCCAAGAGAAAAGACAAAACAATCGCAATTGATTTTTGCCTCGCCTTTGGTAAATTAACCATTACTCTTATACTATAAGAAAGGATTTCAATCTGCAATGAGGAGGATTTATGACCAATTTTGACAAGCCGTACGATCCAAAAGAAGTTGAGGAAAAGATTTACCGCGAGTGGGAGGAGGCGGGATATTTTTCGCCCGAGGCGCATCAGCCTCGACCTCGTAATCCTAAATCTAAAAAATCATTTACAATTGTCATCCCGCCCCCGAATATCACCGGTTCGCTTCATATGGGTCATGCCTTGAATGCCACGATCCAGGACATTTTGATTCGTAAAAAAAGGATGGAGGGATATCGGACGCTGTGGCTGCCGGGCATTGATCACGCGGGAATAGCCACTCAAAATGTGGTTGAAAAAGAACTTAGAAAACAGGGCATAAACCGCCGCGAACTTGGCCGGGAAAAATTCTTGGAGAAAGTTTGGGAATGGAAAGAGAAATACGGACACATTATTTTAGATCAGCTTAAAAAATTAGGCGCTTCAATGGATTGGTCGCGAACGAGATTTACGATGGACGAAGATTATCAGGAGGCGGTAAAGCAAGCTTTCATACATTATTACAATCGAGGCTGGATTTATCGGGGCGAGCGCACTGTGAATTGGTGCTCAAGATGCGGCACAAGTTTGTCTGATTTGGAAATTGAATATAAAGAAGAAGACGCACAAATGTATTACATCAAATACGGGCCGCTTACGATTGCAACAGTTCGACCGGAGACAAAACTAGGGGATACGGCTGTTGCGGTTAATCCAAAAGACGCGCGCTATAAAAAATATATTGGGAAAGTTATTGAAATTGATACGGTTTTGGGGAGGGCTTTGATGAAAGTTATTGCCGACCCGTCGGTTGATATGAAATTCGGCACCGGAGTAATGAAAGTTACGCCCGCGCATGATCTGCATGATTTTGAACTTGGAGAAAGGTACGGACTCGAGAAAAAGCAGGTGATTGGTACGGATGGCAAGATGACCGCGCTTGCCGGCAAATACGCAGGTATGAAAGTCGAAGAGACGCGTAAGCAAATTGTCGAAGACATGAAAACGAAAGGAATTTTGATCAAGACCGAACCTTACAAACACAATGTCGCGGTTTGCTACCGGTGCGGCATGGTTCTTGAGCCTTTGCTTTCCAAACAATGGTTCGTTCGGATGGCTTCGCCACCTCAAAATCAAAAATCTCCGCCAGAGGCGGATCCGCCTCTGGCGGAAAAAATCAAAAATCAAAATTTAGGTAAGTCGCTGCGCGACTTGGCGATTGAAGCGGTAAAGTCTGGACGCGTAAAATTTCACCCAAAACGCTGGGAGAAAATTTATTTTGATTGGCTTACGAATGTTAAAGATTGGTGCATCAGTCGTCAAATCTGGTGGGGCCATCAACTGCCAGTTTGGTACTGTGGCGGGACAGAGAAAGCCGAGCAACCAAAAATGGGATTTCATGAAGAAGTGGTTCCTCAGGTTTTTGATGGCAAAACAAAAACCTATCGGCTCCGCGACCATGGGCTAAAAGTCGGACAAAAAGTCCTTTTTGAAAATAGTCAAACCAAGACACTTTTCGGCTACGGCATTATAAAAGAAATAAAGGAAACGACTGTCCAGGAAATTGATTATGGCGATAAAACTCATTACAAAACTTATAAAAATCTTAAAGAACTTCTTCGAGCATTTAAGTTGCGTAATCCTGATAAAATCGTAACACCTAAATCGAAAGCGTATCTATACGCGTACGAATTTTATCCATTTACCGAAGAAGACGCGAGAGAAGGGTGCGGCCAAATAATTGTTTCTCGAGAAAAACCCAAACAGTGCCCCGCTTGTAAAGGCATTAAGTTCATACAAGATCAGGATGTACTTGATACTTGGTTTTCTTCGGCGCTCTGGCCGTTTGCCACACTCGGGTGGCCAATCGCTTGCGCTCAAAATCAAAAATCAAAAATCAAAAATCAAAATTATTGTGTTCCGCGGAGCGGAACAGATTTAGAACAGTTTTATCCAACCCAGGTGCTTTCAACTGACCGCGGCATTATTAATCTTTGGGTGGCGCGGATGGTTTTTTCCGGTCTGGAATTTATGGGGCAGGTGCCGTTCAAGGATGTAATTATCCATCCTACCATTTTGACTCGTGAAGGTGAGCGGATGTCCAAATCAAAAGGCACTGGCGTTGACCCCTTGGATTTAATCCAAAAATACGGCGCTGACGCCACCCGTTTTGGCATTATCTGGCAGACAATGGGCACGCAGGATGTCCGGTGGTCGGAGGAACATGTGGTGGCCGGTAAGAAATTCACCAACAAAATTTGGAATGCTACGCGATTTGTGCTACTCCAACTTCCAACTTCCAACCTCCAACCTCGACAAAAGCCACAGCCGAAGACGCTGGAAGATAAAAAAATTCTCACTTCCTTAAAGAGAACCCAAAAAGAGGTCAACAGATTGATTGATGCTTACGAATTCGGACCAGCGCTACATATATTATATGAGTTCTTTTGGCATGAGTTTTGTGATATTTACCTAGAACGTAGCAAATCGCAAATCGCCCATTCGATGAACTCAGGGCAGGCAAACCGCGAATCGGAAGAATCAACCCAGCAGGTTTTACTATATATACTTACTGGATCTCTTAAACTACTCCATCCTTTTATGCCCTTTATCACCGAGGCAATCTATCAGGAATTGCCGCACGGAGGAACAGAATCAAAGTCTATTATGATATGATAAAGACATAGTCCGAACATCATGTCCATTTTAACGACTCCTCTCCTTGTCCTTTTAGGACTCCTGCCGAGCGTTGCCTGGCTGATTTTTTACGCGCGCGAGGATGCGCGCCACCCCGTGCCGCTAAGAATGATTGTTTTGGCTTTCATTTTGGGCGGCATCGTGACTTTTCTGGTTTTGCCGATTCAGCTCGCCTTAAACAAACAACTGCCCCTTATCGGCATCGAGGGCTACAGCTTGGTATCATTTTTAATACTTGGCGCTATTGAGGAAATTTTTAAGTTCGCGGCAGTGTATTTTTGCATTCATAAGCGCAGAGAATTTGACGAGCCCATGCACGCCATGATTTATATGATCACCGCCGCTTTGGGCTTTGCCGCGGTTGAGAACGTGGCTTCGGTTTTTCAGGCGGCTGACGGTTCGCTTTTTAACATCGCTATTTTAGAGGCGCTGGTTCTGCGTTTTGTGGGCGCGACCCTCTTACATAGCCTTACTTCGGGCTTAGTAGGTTATTACTGGGGCCTTAATTTCTTAAAGCAGGGCGGGACTTTTGTGCTGCATCATGAGCGAGAGCTCAAACCCCTGCTTAAAGGGCTTGTTTTCGCCTCGTTATTGCATGCGGTATTCAACT
>Ga0213870_1001357_pt1 | contig 11043 bp, 15 predicted proteins | sample WICALVC2017_Meta_FD_160119 | JGI IMG/M metagenome (GOLD analysis project Ga0213870, IMG submission 160119) | Freshwater microbial communities from subterranean cave lake in Wind Cave National Park, South Dakota, United States - WICALVC2017 | ecosystem: Environmental > Aquatic > Deep subsurface >... | reverse complement strand
GAGTCCCACCAACCACTGTCTCTAGTAAAATTTCTTCTGTATTTATGGAAATGTCCAGTTTGTTCAAGATGATGTTTACTGGAACAATAGCACGTATAACTACAGAAGTTCCTGTTGCTAAACTCAAATCATAGAAGGTTCTGAACTCTCTACCAGCAAAGAAACTGGTTTGAGCAGCGTCTACACGAAGTCGCTGACTGGGACCACCCCGGTCTGTTAAGAGCAGCCTAGGTATGCCATCTGATACACCGGACATCATATTAACAGTTCCCTGATGCTTGTAGCATCGTTAAGGTTACAGAACCAGAAGTGTAAGCAGTTACTGTGAGTCTTACTGCTGCCACCGGAAAAGCGTAGTTACCATCCTTGTTAGCTGTTTGTCCTGTTATAACAGAATGATCAAACCAAGTGGGAGTAACTGAAGTATCGAACACATCATCAAAGGTGTGTTGGAGTTTGTAAGTGAGGGTGCCTGTCATAATACATCCCAAACCTATCTGAAAATTCATAGCTCTATAGTCCACAGGAATTGCTACTGAGCTAGTAGCAGAACTTACAGTTACCGTTTGGCGACGCATTAAATATTCTCCAAAAAAGGGGGCCGAAGCCCCCTTTTACTATTAAGCAATCAAACCGTGGTTACGTAAAGCAACAAGGATCAGATTTACCTGAGCCTTAGTTTCGTTGATTGCAGCTATCGCCAAATCACGATTTGCCGCTGTATCCCACGCACCAGCCGTAGTGCCAGTACCACCTGCTGGGGCAGTTCCCGCTACAGAGGCAATAGCAGCTTGGCGCTCGGCCAAAACAGCTAAGCCGTCCATAAGAAGACTGACAGCTCCAGCTACAGTATCTGTAACTTCAAAGGAGCCCCCAGAGGGGCCTATTACTTTAAGCATAGAAGCCATTAGGCACCTGCACTTCCGTAGATAGAGCGGGGGTCCGTCCAACCAAACGAGTAGCGAGACATGGCTTTGAACTTGGCATTGTCAGTATCAAAGTCATTGTCCATGTCGAACGAGTCGGCACGACGCTCAAAGTACTTCAGACCATCCTTCACATCAGTACGAATAAACCATGCATCCGTGTCGGTCAGATAGTGATTGGTAACTACTTTAGGAATAGCACCCATCGTTTTCAGAGCATTCAGATCATTATTGGTAGTACCAACACGACCATCGGAACCCAAGATGCGTTTTGCTTCATAGATGAGTTGACGTGGGATAACCAAAGCCGAAGGACGAGCTGCAATGAGCAGACCAGCATCGTCAGTGAAACCAGCAATGTCAATACAAGCTTGTTCAATGGCAGCTTCCGACAAGTCAGCAGCAGTTGCAATGATGTTGCTCCACGTACCACCCTTAATATTGGGGTGAGCAGAGTTAATCATCGAGACACCGTCACCACCCGTATAAGAAGCGTTGAAGGCACGATTGTAAACGTTAGCGCCAACAATCTCTTTCGTTTGACGGATAGAGCGTGCAAGAGCAGACGATTTCTTTTGACCCACGATGTCGTACTGGTCATCTTCCATCACTTCACGAGTGATGATGAAACCCAGTGCGAACACAACGTGTTGGTAGCGAGTGATGAAGCCTTGACGCTCGCTATCATAAGAGATAGGAGCACCCTCAGCTTTTTGCACAGCAAGACCAAAAGACGAAACACCGACATCCTCTTCAAAGGCTTTGCTAGACGAGAACTTGTCGAACAGATCGGTATATTCTACCGAATAGTCATTATACGCTTTACCGTACCAAGCGTTAACGCCAGGCCAGAGTGCTTTTGCGAAAGAGCCACTATTAGTAACAGACATATTATTCCTTTAAACGTTTTAGACGCCAGTAGTACCGAGGCTACCCAGAGTGGCGCTATTCAGCTTGACATAATAGCTGAAATACACATCACCGGGAATGTTGTCGGGACGATTTGGGAAGCCAACAATTTTAAGAGGAAGGGTAGCCGTAGTAGCCAAACCAGTGCTGTCCAACTGCATACCAGACGAACCGGTAGTCGTAGAACCAGCGGTAGTCGTAAACTGACCATTCAAACCAACGTTAGCCGTAATCGTTGCGGCTGCAACAGAAGTACCTGCATATTGAACTTCGTAAATCAACTGAGGATCATCTGCTACAAGAATGTAACGATCCGTCGATGCACGACGATATACAGGAGTATTCAGATCAGTGACGGGAGGCATGTTCGTAACATCGCCAACACCAGTGAAGAGAATACCAACAACGATACCAATAGGAATATCGGTAGCGCCACAACGAGTCACCGTAGGGGCACCAGAGGCGGCGCGAGCGTCACCCAAGAGCTTAACAGCGTCGCCCACCATGACGACCGTTGCGTCGGAGGCGGGCATAAAATACAAGTTACTTTGGCCATTATAGGGGGCACCAGTAACCATTTTAACGGGACGAAACCCGTTAATACGAGATACACTAGACATTAGATTACTCCAAATTAAATTTGAGATTTTCTAATGATGTTATTTCCGAGAAATTTCAAGTTTTCCATAATCACCACTAGAAAGCGCTTCTTTCTTGGTGGCACGTTCCGTTTCAGCAACATATTCTTGTTTGGCTTTTTGGTCCTCATCATACCAATCCTTGCGGATTCGCATGACGACACCCTTCTTACCACCACCGACAGACATCTGCATAACAGAGCCTTCTGGAGTTGCTTTATTAACGCGCTTATCACCAACCTGAACCCTATTAGACGAGACTACTTCATAGCCCTGCTCAGTGAATTCAGCAACACGATCTTCCGTGTCATTAACAATACGGTATTCATAACCGTCTTCCTTACCGACTACGGTGAGCACATTCCTCCGTGCGAGGGGGGAACGGCGTACACGACCACTTGGCGCCTTGGCAATAGCCTCTTTAACTTGGTTCATCTTAAGACCTCTCTCGTTGTGCTTTAATATCAGCGAGGTACTGCTCTTTCGTCAGTACTCCCTGACCTACTAATTTCTTCATAATTGAACTTTCCAATTCGGTGAGTTCAATCTTTCCTTTACTGGCTCCTGCTTTCTGAGTACCACTTCCCTCAACAGAGGAAGCTTCATCACGCTTAGGATTGTAAAATTTATCAGGAAACTTTCGTTTAACTTCTTCTGTAACTAACCGTAAAACTTCTGAGGGAGCTTTGCCCTGTTCACGAAGATCAGCACCAAATGCATCAGCAAATGCTGTCATGGTGCGGTTAGTTTGATACCAACTATTTCGGTTGGTCCAAGCCACGAATTCAGGATGTGGGGCAGACTGTTGCTGTGTCATCTGAGCTTGAGCAGCGGCCCGTGCCGCTGCAATTTGCTCCTCACGCAACTCTTCAATCTGCTCGTCCACTTCGAGGACAGCTTCTACATCGTTCTCAATCAAAGCTTCTTTCTTTTGCTTCTTAAGATCGGCGAGAGCCCGCTTGTACTCTGTGTCTTTAACCTTTAAATAATGCTGCTCTAATGCAGCAAGAGTTTTTCGAGTTTCTTTGAGTTCACGATTTTGTGAATCAATTTTACTGAACAACTCACCACGCCGAAGGAATTCGGCAGCATCTACCCACTTATGCTCTTCACCTTGGAAGTCTTCTTTAGGAACCCAGCCCTGATCAATAGCAGTTTGTTCGGTTGGAGAAAACTCAACAACTTTGGTTTCTACTGGATCAGGGGTTTTAATGGCTTCTTGGCCTTCAACTGCTTCACTCATTCTTTACTTCCTTTTCGGATAATCGCCACGACATCTTCGTCGTTGATGATTGTTAGTTTCTCTTTTGTATCGGGGTCTTCTACTTCTTTGCCTGCATATTTAGCAAAGACAATCTCATCGCCTACTTCAATAGAGTTAGGACAATGGAAATCATGGAATACAGTAGGCCCTAGAGACACTACAGTTCCTCGATCTACTGCGGCTTGTTCTCGACGAAGTTTGTCTTCACCCGACAAAATCAAGCCAGAAGCTTTGGCACTTTTATAAATGTCATCGGCTTCTGTAATATCAAAAGGCTTCACCACTAGGCGATGTGCGACTGGTTCAATCATTGCTAACCTCCGTCCATTCCATTTCGGTAAGTTCCCGCAAACCACGAATAACGCCAGAAGTATGGCTGTCCATGATAGGGTCTTGTCCGGCAGTGGCACCTAGTTTCTCTAGGCCCTCTTGGATACGGTTGTAGATAGCAGTGAAGACGGCTTCCGTAATTGGATGTCGTTTCCAGTCTGTAAAGTCTGAACTTGTCATTTTGCTCCTTGTTTCTTAACTGGGGATTCTTTAGCTTGTTTAAGCTTTTGTTTATGCTGGGCATCTGTCTGTACAAGTTTCTGTACACCAGAGGCTGCATCTAAATTAATCTTCTGTGCGGATTCAGCAGAGAAAATGCGTTGTTTATGCAAAGCACCCGCTGCTTCAATCCTACCCATTTCAGCTTTGTGCTGAAGGTCTTGGGCGTTAGCTTGTGCTTTCATAGCTAGTTGAACCTGAGCATCTCGTGCTTTAAGTTCGCCTTGCTGCTGCATAGCTACACCCTTCATCTGCAATTCTTGCTGCTTCAACTGAGATGTCATCTGCATTTCCTGAACCTTTGGATCAGGTGGAGGCGGAGGAGGTTCGCCAGTTTGAGCTACTTCTTGTCGAACCAGTTCTTGCCAGTTGGGTTGCTCTTGCGCATCCAAGATGCGGTAGATAACTTTAACAGGATCAAGGATACCAGTGGGCAGGAGTTCCAGTAGGCCCTGTGCCTTCATGAGTTTCTCTTGCTGAGAGGTGGCAGTTGGATCAGCACCCGGACAGATGTTATAGTCTTTCTGGTTGAAATCGTCCTTGCCTACGTTGGTATCCAACACTTCTACATAATTATCTGGATTGGCATAGACAGAATTGAGGCGGTAAAGCTTCTCAAACTCTTGAGCCAATGACCTAAAGATACGTTTGTAGACAGCAGTAAACACCTTCATGCCCTGCTCTACAGTAGCCATCGTGGTAGTTGCTGGAGTGTTCTGACCGGGCATCTTACCAGTGAAAATCTCAGCTACAGAAGCCAGCTCTTTACCCGAGGTAATGAGAGAGCCCATAAGCTGGAAGAGAACAGAGCTAGGCTCACGAGTGGGTAGGGGGAAGATTGATTTCTTCAGGTCATCACCAGAAGCATTCACTGTCTTCCACTCACCCGGTTGGAACCGAGTCTCCCCCATCTTGATACGAAGTCCTTTACCCAAGAAACCTGCTTGCAAGTTGCTCAGAGTACCTGCGTCAACCAACTGGTTAATCAAAGTGTTCACAGACTCGTTGAGAGGGCCTAGGAGAGTACCAAAACCAATGTCGTAGAAACCACCATCAGGGTTGGGGATGAAGCCAAACTTGGTGTAGTACTGAATGGGGCTAATCTTTTGAACTTCCCCCTCTTCACTCATGAGTAGAGTAGTCTCATCATAGTTGGCTACAATGCGTAACACCCTACCACTGTCCTTATGAATAGTGACAATATAGGGTTCTGTGTACCCATCCTCATCTAGGTCAAGGAAGGTGTGCTGTTCAACAAGCACATAAGGAGTTGTCTCATCTTGCTCAGGAGGCTGGGAAGTTGTACCTGCCTTCCCATCACTAATAGGAAGAGGAGCGTCACCTAAGTCAATGTCCAGAAAGACGCCATTCATTTGGCGTTCTTTAAGGATGCGGGGAGCCATTTCAATTATCTCGGAGATTCGTTCTGCTTTCTCCAGAGAGGTGGTGTAGTAGTCTACAACTAAGTTCTTAGGGAGAATAAGCTTAGAGCAGTTCTTCTTCTCAATAGAATCCCAATAGGTCTTCTTAAAGAGAACACCAACAATAGGAAGCATAATTAGCATCCTGTCCATATCCTCTTCCCAACTCTTCATCTCATAGAGAAGTTGGTAGGACATGTACTCAGAGACTCGTTGAGCCCGTTCCCATTTCTGTCCGTCTGGGTCTTTGCCCATTACTCTGGCGGCGACAACCTTTCCTGAAGAAGGAACGAGCGAAGGATATGCTCTAGCTGCAAACTGCATTGCTGCGGTCGAGAGTAAAGGGTATTTGACATTGGAAGCATTTGGCCAAGGGTAGGTTCGAGACTCAACGGTCTGTTTTGCCAACTTAGTGTAGTTGTCAATGTCGGTTTCCCAATCAGATCGGGTTGAAGCGTCATTCTCATATCCCCTTTTAACTTGCTGACCAATTTTAATAAGTTGGTCTTCATCGAGGCTGTCTGCAATGTTTACCTCGCTGATAAATTGTGTAAGTTTTTCCGTATCTGCCATAGTATCCTTAATAACCTGTGGTCGAGTTTCGGCCTTCCATGTTCAGACCAGATTCTTCGAGACTTTCCAGATAATCCATATCTGCTTGTTCTCGGGCGGTGGGGGCTTCAATTAAAACATCAAGCATTTTACCCAAGTAGGCAAAAGCATCAACTTGGTCATCATTTTTCCCGCGTGGGAAAGTAAGGCATTCATCTTCAAATTTGGGAAACCAGTCAGCATCCTTGTCAAAGAGCACTCCCTTAGCACGCATACGAGCCTGTATAGAACGAGCCCGTGTGAGTTTGTCCTTACCCATATGTTTCATTGGATAAAGAGACAGGAAAGTGTTCTGTTTGAACATCTCCTCATTAAGGAAGGGTCCAATTGACTGGCTAATCTGCATTTCCTCAATACCTACGTTAACAGGATTGTACAATCGCTGTAACATGATAAGAGTGTCGACAATTTCACGGCCATCCAGACGCTCTCTGATGACATTTTTGATGTGTATTCGCTTATTTTCGTCAACCCCAGAGACAATGAAGACAGAATAGTCAGCTCGCTGTTCTTGTGAGATAGCCAAGTCGGCTGTCACATAATAATGGAGAGAAATGTCTTTATGTGATTCCGGAATAGGCAAAAAGTCTGCTCGTTTAAAGAACGAAACAGACTCATCGAGGGGGTAGTTTAAATATTCCTGTGAATAGGTGTCTGTAGCTCCTTCGAGAACAGCCTGTTCATATAAATCTTTGAAATCCTGCGCCTTTTTCTTCGTAGGCCACAGGAGTTCTGTAAAATCCTCGTTATGAGCACGATATTTAACTGCTTTCCAGAGGGTTTTCTTGGTAGAGTATTGCTTTAGCCCGCTCGTAATCGTAGTACGTTCCGAGGGATTGGGCATAAAGCGTTCTAACAAGCTGTCCATATGGAGAATAGTTCCCACCATACGGATGATACCATGGTCAGCACGACAAGGAACTAGAGCACCGTTAAACCAGCGACGCATTTTATCGCGTCGTTCCTTGTTCATAACAAGCTCATCATTCTCAATATCGTCGCACATAATGATGTCCGGTCGGCTACCATTCCAGATGAGTCCACGAAGCTTCTGTTCCGCTCCCTTGGCTATAATTCTGAACTGGTGTCCGTCCGTACAATCAACAATGATGTCCGTTTCTGAATCTTTGCGAAACTGGACAAGTCCTTTCTCATTCCGCTTAATGCCAAACAGGTCAATTAAGTCAGAGTTTTCCTGCAACTCAGCTTTGAACAAACCGAGGAACAGGGATGCTTGTGACTCAGTATCTGAAATCAAAAGCATGAATTTACGCTCTCGGAAGAGCAGGGTGGCTAAGCCATAACCAAGAGTAACAGCACTGGACTTGGCGTGTCCACGTGGAGCAGCAATTGCCACAAACCTATTAGGGCTGGTACAAAGTTCCCAGCATTCCTTGTGAAAGGGGGCCGATTCAGAACGGCCATCAAAGCGAGAACTGAGTACCGACTGAACGAATCCGTCGATTACAGCAGCGGTTAGGTTCACTTCCTTTTACTCTCACGCTTAGAAGTTTGGCTCTTCATCGAGCCGTCAGCATTACGGCTGAAGGATTTGTTACGAGATTCAGACACAACTCGTTGGTTGGACTTGGCATTAGAGCCGCCCTTAGACAAGGGAATCTTATGGTCGATGTTGGTGCCGTCGCCCTTGCTGGTTGTGCCAGCAGCGTTAGACTGGCGACGAGCTGTCGTTCGTTCCGTTCGATTCTTGATTTGTTCCGGCTTCGAGTTGTACAATTCATTTTCCCTACTTATAATCCCTACGACCATTTTTCATGTACGGCATACGAATTTTCCCTCCTTCTCTTGAAATAAAGTGACTTGTTTACAAAACCAAATAAACTCTTCTAGATCTGTGTCTGCTCTCCATGAATTCAAGGCAGAGCATACAAGTTGAATATTATCTGGTGTGTATTCACTACCAGCAATAATTCTATCTATTGAAGCATTAGTTTTAAATTTCTTACCCTGCTCTAAAAGACAAGTTAGAGGTATACCAGAGATAGCACATAAACCTTTTTGCTTTTCTAATTGATCCAGCATATGCTGAGTAGTTAGAATAGGTCGTTTACCTGTACGTCGATTGAGGCGATTAAAATATCTAGTCCAGTCGCCTGAGATTCTTTTATACTGAGCTTCAACAGTCATACTACCGTATGTTTGATTTGCTTTTTCTTTGCAGCCTGCACTGCAATATTTGTGGACACCGGAATTAGGGACAAAGGCCGTTGTACAGATTTTGCACTGTCTCTTGGGCCTCAACTCCTCCGGCATCTCGTGATAACGAGTTCCCTGAAAGGTCATTAGTTTCTTTCTGTGGTTGGAGTGCTACTTGGCGCTCATATTCTTTAAGGAGAGTTGAAGCAATGAAAGCAATGAAATAGGCTTCCATTTCAATTCCGGGTTCATCTTCGCTAATGTACTCAGCAAAGTGTTGCCAAGCATGGACGCTTTCATGAATTATCGTGTCTGTTGTATCCCGTGTGGTTCCTTGCTTGACATAGACAGCAGCAACACCGTTAGCACGATAACAAAGCCCGTCACAATCCTCAACGCTCGGTAGGGTTATCTTGTACTTCTTCCCAAAGGCTGTCAGAGCTTCCGTCCCCAGAAGGAGACAAAACTTCACTGGAAATGCCTGAATCTTGAACCATTTGATTGTCCTTAATTTCGACATCTTCAGCCTCTACAGTGTTGTTTTCCACTAACTTGCCTTGGGCAAAGTCAGCAAATTGTTTCATCATTTTGAGGAGCTTGTCACTCATTTGTTCTTCAGAGGCATCCGTTTGGTTGCGCCTTGCAAGGAGGTCACGCTTGTCAATGAGGTCCATAGACACTTTATGAGCGTCCCGCATAGACACTGGCTTACGCCTCATTTCCCCTGTTTTCTGGTTGTAGACATAGTCGCCGTGTTCCAGCCTGTCGTCTACAGCGTCTAGGGTTTTCTCCATCACTCTCTTCAAACGAGCAGAAAGCTGGAGTTCATCCTGAGTTTTTAGCTCCCCTTCAATTTCCTTCCACCACGAGGTTTTCCTCCAGCGGTAGACAGTTTCTTCAGGAATCTTCAGGACTCGGGCAGTCATGGCAAGGTTGCCCAGCATGAGGAAAGTTTGGACAGTTTCCAGCTTTTGCTTGTCGCTCCACCAAGTGGCTTTCACATCATTCATTGTACGCCTCACCTTGGATCGAACTGCTTGCCTGTTGGGATTGTCGGAAATAGCCAACTCTGGCTCCTTTGTTTGGTTGCGAAGGCAGAAGTCGAATCTGCGACCTGTGGGTTATGAGCCCACCGCTCTTCCACCTGAGCTACTTCGCGGAATTAATTTAGCTAGCTGAGGCCCAGCCCCTAAGCCCAGCTTGGTAGGCTTTCTCCAGCTCAAGTTGAATTAAAGCTTCCAACTCAGCAATGTCAGCAGGGGATAGGACAATGCAGCCTTCTTTGCACTTGGCTTCGGCAGCGGCCTTTCCTTCTTCAACAGTGGCTGAGGGGGTAATTTCAGCTAGCGCTGGCAAGGCCAGTGAACAAGAAAGCAGCAGAGCTGCCGTGGTTTTAACAAGAAGTTTAAACATTTTAAGCTCTTTCTTTTGCGAGACAGCCGTCAGGCTGTCGAAGTTTTCTTTTAACAAGAAATTCTAAGAAGACAATATTATAACATATTTTAACAAGAAAGTCAAGAAATATTTAATAAAACAAGAAAAATATTTATTTTTATCAACTCTTGACAGAGTTGTATTTCTGTGTTATACTTATTTACTTAAAAGAAGTATAGTATAGTTATAAGTATAGTTGTATTCTTTCTTTTCTTTCTTTAAAGAGATTGTTAAGAGAAACCTTTCTTTCTTTCTTTTCTTTCTTACCTTGTTAGCTATGCACAGCGAGCCCTAGCGAGCGTATAGGAACCCCATTTAAAAGGCTTTAAAGGGCCCTAGAAGGCCCGAATGGACCTAAGGTGAGGGGGATGTAGCCATCTACCCTTTTAATCGCTTGTAGAGCCTCTAATTCATTCTGACCCCATCGTCCTTAGTTTTTAAAAATATTTGCAGCGTAGCATGGTTCATTACACCCTTCTCCCATCCACCCAACTTTCCCCCCCCCCTCCTTCTCCATGGACTCCCTGTCCTACCTGACCTGACATGTAGCCAATTAATTACTTGTTAGTAGGTAGGTAGACAGGTCGGTCTACTTAGTGACTGGATGGTCATTAGAAATACTGGTTAGTAGCAAACCATAACACTCATACCACTTAGGACACACTCACTTGATACAAACCTTTACAACATTGACCCCATGAACGTAGAGAAAACCACGTAAACCCGTTGACTTTCCTTATTGTTAAGCTACAATGAAGACTCAACAACCGGAGAAACCACATGCGCATTGACTCAATTGAAACCCGCGAACGTGGGGCACAGCTTGTCAGTAACTTGACAACAAATGAGCTTGTAAAAGAGCTTGTCTGTCGCTATATATTCTCAAATGGCTTTAGCTTCATCCAGCCCGAGCATGCGCAAGCACTCAGAGAGGCCCTAAATGACCCTGAAACAAGCTCTGAAAGCTAGTGTGTTAGCTATCCTCATGGGGCTGTCAAGCCCTTTGATGGTGGCTTACGCCCCTAGCAAATGGTATGATGTGTTAGAAAAAGGGCATTCAAATATGCCTGTCATCCAGCACATCCAAAGTAAACGTGTAACAACTTAAAAGGGTCTATCGTCATGTCTAAACC
>Ga0213870_1001356_pt1 | contig 11044 bp, 14 predicted proteins | sample WICALVC2017_Meta_FD_160119 | JGI IMG/M metagenome (GOLD analysis project Ga0213870, IMG submission 160119) | Freshwater microbial communities from subterranean cave lake in Wind Cave National Park, South Dakota, United States - WICALVC2017 | ecosystem: Environmental > Aquatic > Deep subsurface >... | reverse complement strand
TGCATAATTAATGTTGTGATAACTTTAAATATATTACTTAAAATGATATATCATAATCTGATATATACATCAGGAGGTAATAAGATGGCAAAGAAGAAGGAATGGAACACTGCTCTGGTATTCATTACTGGCATGTTAACAATGCTTGTATTGCTGACATTGTGGAACTACGCCACAACACCCAGATATCCTAACGCCTACATGATGCCTATGGCAAGAATGATGATGGGCAATGCAAGGAGCATAGATTGCAGCAGCCTTTCTGATAATGACTTAGAAAGAATCGGTGAAGAAATGATGGCTCAGATGATTGGTGATGAGCAGTTACACGAACAAATGGACGAACAGATGAGAGACGAAAGAACAATGCACATCCTTATGGCAAAGATGATGACCGGATGCAGGTAAAAAGGAGGAGAAAAATATGGCATTAAATCCGAAAGCGTTTGCCTTTACTTCGGCTGTAATAACTGCTTTGGTAGATGTTTTTGGTTACATATGGCACGGACTGCTTCAGCAGCCGTCAATAATGAATATACTGTACCCAGGATTCTGGAGCAATACACAATTGATGGCTATAGGATTGGCAATCACTGTAGCAGGCGCCTACATTCTAGGTTACGCATTTGCATGGCTATATAATATATAACAAGAAAGAGAGAAAATATAAATGAAATATAGGTGAATTAATTGAACACCAAAATTTTTCTGGTAAGCTTGGCATTCATCTTGTTTTCTGTTATAGTAATAGGCATATTCTATTTTTTCATAACACCAGCTGAAATAGTGTCGCTGCCCCTAGTTTTTGCAGCAGGCTTATCGATGATATTTCTGCCTTGCACATTGCCCCTAGCATTTGTTATTGTTCCGCTTAGCATGAGAGAAAGCCCGAAAAAAGGATTTATCATGTCGCTTTTTTTCGGTCTTGGACTTGTAGTGACGATCACACTTTACGGAATTGCGGCTGCTTATATTGGAAGCATTTTCAATCTTCAGGCAGCGAACATAATATTCATCACGATAGGGGGGACCATTGCTTACATCTTCGGATTATCTGAATTGGGCTTGATAAAATTCAAGGGGCCTGTGTTTCATATACCGCTGCCGGAATTCCTGCGGGGTAGAGGCGATTACACAAAAACATTTTTCATGGGCCTTCTGCTCGGAAACATGGGCGTAGGGTGTCCTAATCCTGCTTTCTACGTAATGCTTTCTTATATCGCAGCTTCGGCAAGTATTTTGGTTGGCACTTCATTAGGTTTTGTGCACGCAGTTGGTAGGGCCATGCCTTTAATATTTTTAGCTGTTCTTGGAATTTTAGGAATCGATGCAACGAAAAAGTTATCAGCAAGTTCAAAAAACATAAGCAAGTGGCTCGGCTGGTCGCTTGCCTTTATAGGAGCGATACTGCTGATAACAGGCGGGCCGTGGAAGCCCTGGTATGAGGAAAGCATTTTTCACGAGCAAATAAATCAATTCCTGCTTGCTGCAACAGGCGGCAAAATAGGCGAGCAGGGAGAGGAAATGCATTTCGACGTTCCCTTTGTGCCTCAATGGACTGCGCCATATGTTTTTGTTTTGCTTATAATTGCACCCATGATTGCGACGAGATTAAAGGAAAAAAGTAAAACCGAAAGAAGGAAAAAATTTTAGAGAGTTTGAAGAAATGGGTAGTGATTGATATGCCCAAAGATCCTGTATGCGGCCAGATTGTGAAAAAAAGCAGCGCGAAAGTGAAATACAAAGGAAAGGAATACTACTTCTGCTGCGCCACATGCCAGTGGGCTTTTGAAAAGCATCCCGAGAGGTTTGCAAAATAATTACATCTTCTTCCGCGGCGCGAGGTATAAAGAAACAAGTCTTTCTGCAAATTTATCCTCGTATTTCATTAAATCAGTAGCTGTGACTATGCCGAAGCATTTGTTGTCCTTGCAAACAGGCAGGCGCTTTATTTTGTTTTTAAGCATAAGTTTTGCAGCTTCTTTTAATGATGTCTCAGGCGTAATTGTAATTACCTTCTTTGTCATGACATCCTTTACAGGCGTGTCTGGATTCATTTCAGCAGCGAACGCCTTTAAGATGTCACGCTCGGTTATTATTCCGCTTAATGCGAAGCTGTCGACAACAAGCAAAGAGCCTATGCCGTATTTGTTCATGACCTGCGCCGCGAACCTTATTGTTCTGATAGGCTCTATTGTCTTAAGAGCCTTGCTCATTATTTTGCTTACTTTCATACTAATCGTATATTTCTGTATAGCATCTTAAAAAGATTATATCAAATAACAAAGAATTAAGACGGAAAGAAAGATTTAATGTAAATTAATCGATCAAATCAATACCTTATGTGGCTGAATCTGTTTCTTCTACGTCTTTCATGTCTTTTCACAAAAATTTTTGGATAGTTTCTTTCAGTTAGCTTTTCTATTTTGATGAAACGCATTATACGGCGGAATGCTTCGTGGTCTTTTCTTGAAAGCAGTGTTATTGCTTTTCCTTCCTTGCCTATTCTTGCTGTCCTCCCGATACGGTGTGTATAATTATCAGCGTCCTGTGGTACGTCGTAATTGAAAATATGCGTGATGTTCTTTATATCCAAACCGCGTGCTGCGACGTCTGTAGCAACTAGTACATGCGGCTTGCCGCGGTGAAATCCTTCCATAACGTGAGTTCTTTGCTGTTGGGTCATGCCACCGTGAATTGCCTTTGCTTCTACGCCGTTCTGCGCAAGCGCATAAGCGACAAAATCTGTTTCATGCCTTGTGCCGCAGAAGATTAATGCCAGTGGCGGGTTCTCTTTCTTGATAAGATAAATAAGCAATGATATCCTATCTTCTTCAGGAACATCATAATAATACTGTCTTAGCTTATGCTCAGGAACATAAGCAGCCGTTCTTATTCTAACAGGGTTATGCATGTAATTTCTTGCTATTCGCACTACTTCATCAGGTATTGTTGCGGAGAAAAGCATTGTCTGCCTCCTGCGTGGTAAAGCATGAATAATTCTCCTTATGTCATCGATGAAACCCATGTCAAGCATTCTGTCAGCTTCGTCCAATACAAGAATTTTAAGCGATGAAAAATTTACAGTTCTTCTGCTCATGTGGTCTAAAATGCGTCCAGGAGTTCCTACGACTATCTCTGAATGGCGTAGCGCGCTTATCTGCGGCTCAATTCCTACGCCGCCGTAGACCTTTGCAATGTTTACGTTGATGTATTTAGAGAATTTCTTTATGTCCTCGCCGACCTGTTCGGCTAGTTCTCTGGTAGGTACGAGAACAAGTGCCTGAACGCCGCGGCCCTTTTCAATGAAGTGAAGCATAGACACCCCGAAGGCGGCTGTCTTGCCGCTGCCTGTCATTGATTGCGCGACTATATCCTTGTGTTGCATTGCTAGTGGTATTACGAGTTCCTGTATTTCTGTCGTTTTCACAAAATGCATGTCCTTCAGCGCTCTGATTACATGGGTATCTATTTTCAGCTTTTCAAAAGGCATAATAATCACTTGAAACGCAGGAATTAATAGATTATAATTATTGAAGATTGTGAAAACAAATTACGTATAAACCACACAAAGAAGACAAAATTTCCTAAATTATAATTATTTAATGTTAGTATGGTTTCTATGATAGGAGTTGATTACTATCACTGAAGTTGTTGAAAACAACCCCTTTCTAGTTCAAGGCTTTTTAGTAACATTGAGACCGGCATATATGGAATTAGATCGTGTTTATCCGGTTCAAGTTAGATCAATAACTTACCAATGTTCTAAACCTGAGGAAGGTGTCATCGAAGTTCGAAGCCCATATATTGAACCTGTTCGATTCTCGTATCAGCTAGACGAAACAGCTTTTCTCGAAGAATTAAGGGAAAAATTGTTAGAAAAAGGATTTGATGAAGATGAATCCTGGAAACACAACATTGCTAAGGGTATCGGAGGCGTTCCATTTGCGGTGGAACCAATTAATGGTTATGATGGAGGATTTGTTTATTGGGAAAGAGAGCCAGATTCGAACGTTCCTTTTACAAGAGTCTGGGTTAGAGAAACATTCGATGGGTTTTCAGTAACTTACAAAAGTTTGGAAACTAGCCAAGGGATTAAAGAAGAATATAGAGCACTTTTTGCTAGAGATGGAACAGAGCTTAACAGGGCTGCTCGAAGAGTTCTTGAAAGAATAGAATCATTACCCGAACCGCCTAGAAAAGGAAGAAATCATGCAGATCTAATAGAAGAAATGCGGCGGGCTTCTATAAGAGGACCTTCTGAATAAATTATCCAAACGTAAACGCAAAGATCTTTAATTTATCTCCTGTGACTATTTTTATTTCGTTTGTTCCGTGCTGTCCTTTTACTAGGTTGTACAAGTCCGGATGCGTTACAATAACAAAACTTCTTTTGCCTTCAAGGATAACATCTTTGCCAGCCACTTCCTTTGTCAAGGGCTTGTTATTGAGCAGGATTTCAGCTTTAGCAGTTTTTTCTGCGTCCATAACAGCATTAAGTTCTAAGGCAGTGTACTTCAGCGCAAGATAGCCTTCCTTGGCAGCATGTTCCAGATATTCGTCATGCTGCATCCAATCGCCCTGCAGGTAGATAACGTTATCCTTATGGAATTTTACATCTACATAGCCGCATACGTCCCCAGGCAAACATACTTGTCCATTACCAAGTCCTTCATTTCTAAGATAGCCGCAGTAAATTTCCGGAGTAACTTTTTTTGGAGCGAATGTGGTTTCTTCAGCAATAACTTCCTTTTTCAACCCTAGTAATTCCACAATCTTCTTTTCCGTTTCTTCGTAAGCGCCCTCGCCTATGTGGTCATAAACAATAACGCCGTTTTTATCGACGAGCAATTTCCTTGGCCACCATTGATTTCTATAATTTTTCCATGTTTTGTATTCACTATCAACCGCAACAGGATACTTTATGCCGTACCTTTCCACAGCGCTTCGGACATTATCAACATCCTTTTCAAAAGCAAATTCGGGCGAGTGCACACCGATTATCACCAAGCCTTTCTTCGCATATTTTTCATGCATCTTCTTGAGAAACGGCAACGTTCTTTGGCAATTAATGCATGAGTATGTCCAGAAATCTATCAACACAACCTTGCCGCGCAGCTTTTCAATGCTAAGCGGCTTTGAGTTAATCCATGCTATAGCATCTACAGGCGGGGCAGGTTTGCCTATCCAGCTAGCAGAGAAAAGTCGTTCGAACATGTTTATTTCACTTAATTTCTATTAAGGGAAAATACGTTTTCTTTACGAATCTAACTCATGTTTTTCTTTCTTCCTTACTTATTCCTTTTTCTTTACTCCTTTTCCTTTATAAATTTAACAATCATATTTATTTTGATTTCTATGTATATGTGCAAGGCCTGCAGGATGTCCTTTCTGAACAAAAAAGGTCTGAATGATCATAACAAAAAGCAGCACGGACGGGCGTGAATTTTTGTGCCTATAGGCCCTTAGAACTTTTCAAAAAAGTTCTATCAAAAGGAAAGCGTCTACGGAAAGAAAAACTATTATAATGAGTTGTCATTAATGCCAATCGATCCTGTCTGTAAAATGCATGTGAGCGTTAGCAAGGAAAAGGCCAGTTACAGAGGTATGGGATACTTCTTCTGCAGTGCTGAGTGCCGCAAAAAATTCATGGAAAATCCTGAAGCGTTTGTGAAGTGAGACATCACCATTTAGTTGTAGAGTCAACAAAATCGGTAAGTTTAAAAGTCTGTTTAGCTAAATTTTAGTTTCACTTGTTACAGAACATCCAGGCAGCAGACACAAGGAAATTTATTTGATATGTCCGTTTGTTGATAGTTATAGTAATGTTAGGCATATGATGGAAGAAATAGCTGATGAAGAGTGTGCACGCAGAGAAGGTTCTGGATGTAGAACAAGATATTACTCCGTTTAACTGTGCTTCACTGCGTATTTCGCTTTCCATTCATCATATTCTTTCTGTTCTTCTTCAGTAAGCTGATCGCGAGGCTTTGAAAAAACAATCCAGCCTTCTTTTTCCTTGCTTTCTTCGGGCGTTTCTGATGTTTTCCAGATACATGTAACAGGACAAACAGGGATGCAATCAAAGCTGTCCTTGCATTTGTCGAAAATGAGCCTTGCTTTGTTTTCAGAATCCATGTCTAAAGCCTGATAAGGGCAGACAGCAACGCAGGCATTGCAGCCTATGCAAATGTCCTGGTCGATCACGACTTTCTCAAACTTCTGCGGCTCAACCATATTATCACTTGAAATTATGGATTTATGGATTTGTCAATTTATTTTCTTTTACTAAAACGGAAATGAAAAGGCATCGATTTTACACCTCTACAAAAACGTCGTTTCCTTCTATTTTAACATTAAATTTCTTGACAGCAATGTTCGGCATCATCACGTTTTTTCCTGTTGTCACGTCATATTGCCAGCCGTGCCAGGGGCATGTAACTACGTTACCATCCAAAAAGCCCTCGCCTAAAGGACCGCCTTTATGGAGGCATGTGTTATGTATTGCGTAAAACTCGCCGTCTACTTTGAACAATGCAATTGGCACGCCGTTCGCGCTGACAACGCGTCCTTCTCCTTCTTTCACTTCATTCACAGATGCAACACGAACAATTGCCATAAAATCACTCTTAAAATTAAGCGGGAAATGTATTTATGCTTTTATGTGCTCATAATACTTTCAGTATTCTGGCATCTTAACTATCGTCTTGACGATAGTTGAAGATATTCTTTTTTCATCAACAATGCATCGCCTTCAATGCTAGGGCTTTCTGAAATCACTACGCCGCATGCTCCGAAATCCTTCAATGCGCGCATTAATTCTTTGTAATTAAAGTCGCATTCTTTCAGATTTAAGTGATGTTTTTCGCCCTTTGGCCCATAGGCGATGCCTGATACATGGATGTGCATGTTCTTTATGCCTTCTTTGCCCAACATGCTTTCTATTTTTTCCAAAACTGCTGAAAATTCCCCGTGACTGTTGTATTTACCATTGAAGCGCGCGTGCATATGCGAGAAATCAATGCAGGGCATCACGCCGTCAACATCATTGCTTAGCCGCAGCAACTCATCAAGGTCGCCGAACTGCGTTCCTTTGCCGGTGAGCTCAGGTCTTACCCAGATCTTGTAACCTTCGTCTTTCAGCTGCAAAATAATTTTTTTCATATGTTCTCTTACAGTATCGTACACAAGTAGCTTTGGTTTGTTATGATAAAACGCTGCGTGAAAGCACAGGGACCATGCACCGCAAAGCGAAGCAATGCGCGCAGCTTTCAATATTCGCTCAACGCTCGCCATTTCTTTTGCCTTGTCCTGCGAGTTCAGGTTTATATAATATTGACCGTGGCACGTGAGCGCGATATTATTTTCTTTTGCTGCTTTTTTCACTATTGGCGCTAATTTCTTGTTTATGTTAACGCTATAGACAAACTCTAGTTCCATTGCATCCAAATCAAGCTCGCGGGCACGATTAATGCCCGCAGTAGTATCACCGTCTCCTTTGACGCTGATTGGAATTCCTGCCGTGCCGAAAAGAAGCTTGTTCATTATTCAGCACCAAAAAACTCCTGCAACGCTATGCCATATATTGCCGCATGCACACCATAAGCGCGGTAATCTTCTGAAAAATAAGAAAGAACTTCTTCGGCTGCCTTTTTCAGCGAATCGTTTTTGCTGATTTTATGTAATTCCAGCAAAAGCAGCGCAGCGTAGCAGTTTTCTGTGAACGGCTTCAGTCTTCGTTTCAAATAGCCTACATCATCCATACTTTCTGCTTTGTCGTAAAAAGCATCTTCCTTCAGCTCGCGTAGCAAATAAGAAATAATTTTTTCTGCGCTTGCAAGGTATTTTTTATCGCTTGTTGCTTTGTAAGCGTAAAACAAGGCATAAGCGAAGTGGACGTTGTCTGTTAACAATCCGTAAACATTTGGCTTACCATCATAGTAATGGCAGAAAGAAATTCCATCATAACAATTTTCCAGAATAAAATCAACTGCTTTCAACGCTGTTTCTTTATAATCATTATTGCCAAGAACACGGGATGCTTCCAAGAAAGCTATAATCGCTTTGCTGTTTAGGTTGACGTAAATCGTTTTGTCAATGTTCGGCTTTTCCATTTTCTGCCTTTCTTCCAATGATTTGCCATAATATTCTTCCTCGCCGTCAGCGTCCTGCGAGCCGTAAAACGCTGAGCCGCTCCATAAATTAGTAAGGACATAATCAATAATTCCAGCTGCAGTTTCTTTGAATTTATTGTTTTGCGTTATTTCGTAGGCGTTCAGGTAATTAAGCAGGAATTCAGCATTCGTTTCCAGCATTTTTTCATAATGCGGCCGTGACCAATCCTGCGTCACGCTGTATCTAAAGAAGCCGCCCTCCACTTTGTCATACAAAGGCAGCATGCCTTCTAACGTTAAGCCAGCCATTTTCAGCAGTTTCTTGTCGCCTGTTTTCTTGTGCATAAGCAGCGCAAGTTCAATCGCATTTGGCACAGGAAATTTCGGCGCAAAATAAAAGCCGCCGTATATTGTGTCGAAGTTTTCGTAAAGATAATCGACAAGGTTGTCAATAATGGTTTTATCAAGAACATGGAATTTTCTTTCTTCTAAAGCCGAAACGCCAGACTTTGCTTTGCTTATACTTTCTAACTCTTCTCTCTTTTCTTTGTAGAATTTTATGACCTGCTGCAGCAGTTTTTTCATTTCCTGCGGCGGCACATATGTTGCACCTACAATTATTTCGCCTGCGGGCGTGAGAAAGCATGTAGTTGGCCAGCCGCCTTGGTTATAGCGCTCATTAATATCCGGACGTTTGTCGGTGTCTACTCTGACAGGAACAAAATTTTCGTTTATGAGCTCAGCTACTTCAGGATTTTCATAAGTATCTTTCTCTATGCGCATACACCAGTAACACCATGTTCCGAAAATGTCAAGAATTATTGGCTTATCTTCTTTCTTTGCGCGCTCAAATGATTCTTTGCTCCAATCAAGCCATTTTATTTGCGTCATTTACTGCACCTATCCATATACTTTAATACAACAAAATTAAATATCAGAAATGGCTTTCGCTGAAATCATTTCAGGAGCAGCTCTCGGCCTGAGCGCGGCCGTGATCCCAGGTCCGCTGTTCGCGCTTATTGTTTCCGAAACGCTGCGGCACGGCAGGAACACAGGCTTTAAGGTATCCATAGCGCCGCTGCTTACAGATGCGCCCATCATGCTTCTTTCAATATTTCTATTATCAAGGATAGCCTCAAGCAGCATGATCCTTGGATTAATTTCTGTCTTCGGTGCATTGTTCATGATCTATCTTGCGTACAAAAATTTCACAATAAAAAAGGTAAAAATTGAAAGGAGTGGTAACAAAAACTCGTTGCTGAAAGGAATAATTACAAATTTCCTCAACCCGAACCCGTACATTTTCTGGATGACCGTAGGCGCGCCGTTGGTTCTTTACAGCGCAAGCCCGCTGGGCTTTGTATTGAGCCTTTATTCCGTATTCATCTTGGCAAATTTTGCTATCTGCATTGCTGTAAGCAAAACAAAGTTGGTCTTGAACAGCAGGATGTACCTGTACGCAATAAAACTTCTTGGTGTTGTGCTCCTTTACTTCGCTTACATATTATTATTTTCAAAAGGCTTTCAATTTCTGTCCTGACTTATCCTGCAAAGAATATGTCCATGATTTCCTTGATAACGACGAAAAAGCCTATTGCCATAGTGATGCCGGGAGAGAGACCCTTTCCGCCAAATCCTTGTGAAAGCATCCATAAGCCAACCAAAATTCCTATGATACTCAGGATGACAAACCATCCTCCACCGCCCTTGCTCATTTAGTTCCCTCCTATAATTCTTCATCGAAATTTTTGCCGTAATATGAATACACAGCGGTTTTCAGAACCTTCAGTGGCAGCATTGCGCATTTTATTCGAACATGGCCAAGATTTATGCCGCCGAGCATTTGGATAATTTCTTCTCGACTCAGTTCTTTTACTTTTTCTAATGACTTGCCCTTGATGTAGTCGGTAAGCATTGATGCTGCTGCCTGAGATATTGCGCAGCCCGCTCCTGTAAACCTGACGTCCTCGATTTTTTCGCCATTTATTTTCAGAGTCATCGATATCACGTCTCCGCAAAGCGGATTTACATCTGAAGCTTCTGCGTTCGCTTCGCGAAGCGTGCCGTAATTCTGCGGGTTGCGGTAGTGATCAAGGATTATTTCCTGATAAAGCTCTTCAGACGCCATAATTCATTTCCTCCAAAGCTGAAGAGAACCCCAGCGAATGTCTTATCAAGAAATTGCCTCTGATGGATGACAGAACATAATGACAATTTATGTTTGAATCTGCTGCCATCATTTTTGCATGATAGTTCATTCTTTGTTCTGGACTTATGCCAGCAGGTATAAGCCGATTAATTGAACGAAAAATTTCCTCCCCGTTTCTTAATTCTTCATCTATCATAACCTGAAAATTCTCCTTGCGCGCTCCAATGACTGTATGAGCAGGTCAATCTCTTCAAAAGTATTGTACAAATAAAATGAAGCGCGCGCCGTTGCTGTAATACCAAAGCGCGTGTGCAAAGGCATTGTGCAGTGATGGCCGCTGCGCACAGCTATTCCATCATCGTTGAGCACCGTAGCCAAGTCATGTGCATGGATGTCGCCGAGATTGAATGAAACAACGCCACCGTGTATGTTAACGTCTGAAGGACCGTATAAGGTAAGGTCTTTCACTTCGCCTAATTGCTCCAAAGCATATTTCGTTAATTCCTTTTCATGTTCGCGTATATTGCTCATACCTATCCTTTGCAAGTAATCAGCTGCAATGCCTAACACAGTAGAATCGGCAATGTTTGGCGTGCCGGCTTCGAACTTCCATGGCAGGTCGTTCCACGTGGCGCCTTCGGTTGTGACAGTTTTGATCATCTCCCCGCCGCCATGGAATGGTTCCATGTTTTCCAGCAAATCGCGGCGGCCATACAATACACCAGAGCCTGTCGGGCCAAGCATCTTGTGGCCTGAGAAAGCAAGAAAATCGCACTGAAGT
>Ga0213870_1001355_pt1 | contig 11044 bp, 7 predicted proteins | sample WICALVC2017_Meta_FD_160119 | JGI IMG/M metagenome (GOLD analysis project Ga0213870, IMG submission 160119) | Freshwater microbial communities from subterranean cave lake in Wind Cave National Park, South Dakota, United States - WICALVC2017 | ecosystem: Environmental > Aquatic > Deep subsurface >... | reverse complement strand
CTTCATATCCCTCAATAATTGAGACCAAAGAATATAATCCGTTTCGTCATATTTTGTAAAACCACCAAAATTTAATAATTCTTTTTTTGTGCGTAAAATATCATTAAAAATTGTTCTTAATCCTTCTTTTCCAATTAAAATATCAATCTTAATATCTTCACTTGGCAAATTAGATAACTCTTTAAGTTTAGGAAGAATCTTTTTGTACATTCTTTCTGTTTCTTTCAATTCTTCAAGAATTTTTTCAGGTTCAACTGCTTTGAAATGCTGAACTCCGTTTTTAACTACAGAAGAAACAATGTTTTTTAATTTTAATTTGTTGAGAATCTCATAACATGCTCTTCTTTCAATATGAGACTCTTGCGCAACTTTATTTGCTTTTGCTAAACCCAATCTTAGGAGATTAAGATAAATCGCAACTTCCTTTTTATCTAAGCCAACTCTCTCCAATATCAAGTCCGTCTCCATTTTCTGTATAAAAATTAATGAGTATATAAATCTTGTGGGAAATTTTTTGCCACAAACATATAAATAGTACTTGTTCACCACTCTAATATAACAAAAATGAAAACATTATATGAAAAGTTACAGGAGATTAAAACAGCAGAAGGAATTATGGCTTGGAATCTTCCGAGTGTTCTTATGCACACTTATTCTGATGAAAAAAGAAAATCGATGGAACAAATGGTAACTGGTTTAGACTCCTATCTATCTACTGTTACGCAAAACATGAATAGAGAAGTAATTGATACTCATATAGGGCAACTTGGCAGGAGAGCAGATTTATTGCCGCAAGTAATAGCGGGTAAAACTTCATTTACAGCATATAGCCAACCAATTATAGAAAGGACAAAAAAATTTGAATCAGAGTTAGGAACAAATACTCCGGCGGAATTCTCGGTTGATGATCTATTACAATCTACAGAAACTAAAGATATAACAGCTACATTAGTTAGAGAAGCAATTCTAAACCCTTATGCTACTTTTAATAGTAGAACGATCTTGCCTTCAGACGCAATACAAAAATATATTAAAATAGAAGAGTGGTTGAAAGAATTTAGCAGAGGCAGTTCGTTTTTATCGCTCGCTCTTCCACTAGCTGGTGCGGTTTCTTTTGCAATACTAGGAGGTTGTATGGGACATGTTGCTGCAAATAACTTTTTTAGTAGTTCTGAGGATGCAATAATTACCTCAAGGATATTTGGCGGTCTAGCTGGTGGCGCAAGTTATTTTGCTGGACTAATTTATCTGGGTTCAAGGCTTACAAACATACTATCAAAAGATATTAAACAATTAACCAAGGAAAGAGAAGACTTCGAAAGAAGAGCGAAATTTTTAGATGATGAAATAACTAATCTATGTAGATAAAGATCAACGAACTTAAATAAGCCGTTCCGATTTATTATTTCAAAACCTGACGTTTACTTTACAGCTCACACAATAGTTAAATTTATATATAATAAATATTCCTAATTAATAAATTAGAGGTGTTTTGATGAAGGGGCTTAAAGAGAAGCAAACACTACTTGTTGCAGCTTTAAAGGATATTGGTATTGAGTTAAGAAAATTACAAAAGGAAAGAAATGCTTTAGAGCTAATTTTAAAAAATACTGATGAGACTATTAATTTAACAAAAGCAAAGGAAATTGGTATAAGGAATAGGCTCTCTAGGATGATTGCTAAGGAAGCTGAGCTAGATCGTAGGAAAGATAAAGTTCAGCAACAGATTAATCAATTAAAACAAAAAATAGAAAAAGTGAGCAAAATTAGTAGGGATTTGAAAGAGGTTTGAAATACAAACCTTTTTAAAGTGGTTAAAGAGTTTTTTTGTGGGGGCGATTAATAAATGGAAGCTGATAGGCCATTAGATGCATTAAATCAAGCGCGCGGAAAAAAGGTTTTAGTAGAACTTAAAAATGGCAAGCAATTTACTGGTACGCTAAGGGCTTTTGATATACATATAAATACGGTTCTTGAAAATGCAGAAGAGCGAGTAGATAATGAAGTGAGAAGAAAATTGGGTACTGTATTTTTGAGAGGAGATACTATAATTTTAATAGCTATGGAATAATTCTTATTGGTGAGCTATGGTTAAAGGGACTCCTTCTAAGGGGCTGAAAGGAAAAGCTAAACTGCATTATCCTTGCAGGAGATGTGGAAAACCGAGTTATCATAAGAAGAAAGGTGTATGCAGTTATTGCGGTTATGGAAAATCTACGAAAATGAGAAAATATTCTTGGCAGAAGAAAATTCCTAGTTGGGGAAGGGATTAGCTCCAAACAATTTTTTCTGCAACCTTCCTTGTTCTTTTTAATTTTCGTTGATGTTTTTCTAATAATCTTATTAGAAACTCTTTACATATACTTTTTAATTCTCCACTGAGTAATTTTCCACTTTTATAATCATCATATATTTTTTGTACAAATTTGTCATTTGGATGATGATATAAAAGTATTTCAAATGCTCTATCTTTTTCTGGGATACCGCCCAGTTTTCTGTGCTCTTGGATACTATCTCTGCCACCCGAATATGCCTTGTTTATTTTTCTAGTTATTTCATTCGATGGGTCATGGAGCAGTATTGCAGTATTAGGGTCTGCTGAGCTCATTTTTTTTCCTAGTTGTAGACCTGACTGACGTGAGAAGTAGATGAAGCTAGGCAAAATTAAGTTGTAAGGAATTCTTCTTGCAATGTCTCTGCAAGCTCTTGCATGTGGATCCTGTTCAATACCTATACCAGTGATAGATGGCATCGGGCCATAATATTCTTTTAATTGAAAATGGAGTATATCCACATATTGTAATAAATTTGCAGAAAGTTTTCCTAAATCTAAATGTCCGTAAATAGCTTTAAATGTATTTTCTGTTATTTTTTTTGAGATTTCAAATGTGAATTCATAATATCTTGGTTCTTTTTTGCTTTGTAGATATATTTCTTTTTTTTCAATTCCAAGTGCTAATATATGTGAAATGTTGTCTACTGCAAATTCTTTTGCTTTTTTCATACTAGGTATTCTTGAATCTGGTCTTGATACATATGCATCTATATCACAAATAGCAAAATGACTTTTGGCACCAAGACTCTTAAAATATAAAAATAAATCGATACCTATTTTATGGCCTAGGTGCAGAGGACCAGATGATGCTATTCCTGTAAGCTGAATGAATGGCTTATGGTCTTCTATGCATTTTTGTATGACATTGAAGTCCCTATGAGCCAAGACAATTTTTCTTTTAAATAGATGATGGTTAAATTTTTCTCTAATAGGATCAGGAAATTTAGTTAAGCCAAATTTATGGATTAGTTTTTCATCTATTTTTACTTCTTTAGAACCCCATGGATCTATAATCATTATTGCAACCTCTTGATTATCTTTTATTATTTAATGGTTTTTAAGTTTTTGTAATTCCAAAAGATTTATGAATGTTTTTTAGTTTAAATATGTTTGATGCGGGGATGCCGGAGTGGTCAAACGGGTCAGATCTTAAATGTATTTACAGAGCATTTAGAAGACCGAGCTTAGGACCTGATAGCTTAGTGCTTGCAGAGGTTCGAACATAAGGATTGCGTCACTATCAATGCAACCTTGAGAAAATCCTCTTCCCCGCAATTTATACTGCAAAAATAAGAGAATGTAGATCAGAGTAAAATTAATTTTACTGAGTTCAAATTTACAACTTTTTTCTGGATAATTCTTGGTGTAGCTGCTTTAAATGGATATTTATGTCTTTTTGTAGATGTTTTATTATTTTAGCACATTTTGTATGTTTTGATGTTTTTGCATCTTTAATGCAATGATGCTGTATAAATCCATTTAGCTTGCTTAATTCATGCATTAGTTTTATTTTGTTGTATGTGCAATTATCCATAGGCATCACCTCTTTTATTTTTATCCCAATTTGTACATTAATATCATATATTATTAATTTTACCTTTTAAATGATTTATTCTGTTTTAAGTTTATTAACCAGGTATAATTTATACCATGTAAAGATAATTGAAATTATAACCCCTAGTAGAAATAGGTTTGTTAATGATGAACTGATAATTAATCCGTATCTGATGATTATGCTGGTTATAAAAAATATAATAATTAGGATAAAAAACAGGTAAATTTTTCTGAACTTAAAAATTTCTTTTAAGGATTGTAAGAAAGAATATTTATTGAGAAAGACATAACCTATGAAAAAAAGATAGATAACCAATATGGATAATAAAAATAAGATTAGTAATTTAATAAAGGGGGCGTATAGAAAATTATTTTGAAATATGTATTCTATTAAAAATGGTCTGCTGTATTTTAATATGTTAAATGATAAAATTATCATGAGAGCTGAAAAAAATATGTTAAGGACAGCAAATTTTAGAAGATATCTTTTATAGTTAGTTAGTTTTTCATTATAGATAATATTCCATTGTATAGAATGTAGTATGTTGTATGTAATAAAGATGATTATGGCGAATAATATAAGATAAATGATCAATTGGTTAACAGAATTTGTTACGTTGAATATAGAGCTTCTTAGCTCATTGATTTCACTTAAAGTGGCATTGTCTATATTAAAATTTTGATATTGATTTAGATTATTTTGAAATGATTGAATAATTACAATTACTTTGTATATTTTTGAAATAAAAAATTTGCTTATTAAAATAAAAATAAACAAAAATAGAAATTCTGGAATAAGTGCTTTAAAGAAGGTTTTCTTATTTAGGTTTATTATTTTCATTTTTAGGTAAAATTTGCTCTTCAAGTTTTTTGATATCTTCTTTTAAGTTATCAATTGGTTTCTGCAGATTAGGCAGGAGATCTATAGTTTCATCTATTTGGGTTATGGCTCTTGCATCCAGCCCTTGGGTTAGACTTGGGATTATTTCTTCTTTCAATTTTTTTATTACCTCTTGAGCTTCTCTTATATCTTTCCAATTGGACATTCTGCTTGTTAGATTGCTTATTCTTGCTAATACTATTCTGTGTGTTTCTTCAATATTTCTCCCTTCTCTGCTTAGGGCTTCTTTCCATGCTTCCATTGATTGCTTTACAAATGTATATTCATTATCTTGGGTTATATTGATAGTTAATTTTTCTATAGCGTCTTTTAGGTTGTTAGAAATAATTTCATCTCTTTTTTCACTTTTACTTCCAATTGTGTTTCTTATTGTTATTAGATCATCTTGCACAATGTTAATATTTTGGGTTGCAGTTTTAAATGAAGCATAGGCCTTATTCAATTTTGTAGCACGATTAATTAATTTTTCAATATTTCTTCTTGATGTGTCAACTGTTTTTAGACTATCTTTGTCTGATTTTCTCTTCTTAAGTTCTTCTTCAATGGTTTTTAATATTTCATCAAGTGTTTTCTTGTCATCTTCTGATAATTGTTCTTTTTTCTTATTTGCATCATCAAGATGTTCTTTTGCATTTTCAAAATCTTTTAATTCATAATATATTTTTCCAAGTATAAAATGGGCTTTTGCATACAATTTATGATCTGGTCTTATTTTTTCAAAGAAGTTTTGGCAGTCTTCAAGTTCTTTTTTACTACATGCATGAGCTCCTAGGGCAAATGCTTCTTCATGGCTTAAACGATATTGTGGTGTTATTTTATTTTTATTGTAATCGTTAATTAATTTGCTGATTTCAATTTTACTTAGACCAGAATCTTGGATTGAATCAGAAGCTGACCTGAATGCTTCTATTTCTTTGCAACTACCTTTGGGGGCACAACAAACCCTGCCGCGGCTGTCTTCCCTTAATATTTTTCCTGTGCATTCTTGGTTGGCTTCACATATATCTCCATTCCTACATCCGAGATTTAGGGCTAATTTTTCTGTTTCTGGATACCTGCTTAAATCACCAAATTCCCAGCACAATCCTAGGCTAATGCCTTGCTCATTAAATCCACAACCTCCAACACGGCGCCATGAATTTTCTTCTCCTAAACCTAAGCCTGGATTACTTATGGAGCAAACTCTTCTTACTCTGGCAAATGGTAAGGTGCCTGATTGCACAGTATATGTAATAGGGGCGGTTGGCTCTGCTTTACATTGGGCTGCAGTTTTTATTTCTCTGGCTAAATCGATACCTGCAAGATAGTCATCTAATCCACTAATTAGAAAACTGCTGCTTACTACTCGCCCAAAGCCGCATTGCTCTAGGCCATTGAGGTTTACACAAATTTCTTGATAACCGGCGTCTCCTATTAAATCTATGTTTTTATCAGCACTTTGCTCGCCAGTTAATGAACCAGAATCAACTATTAATCTTGGGCTACTGCCAAATGATTTTAGATAGATTAGATAATTTAATGTTTGCCCTTGTCTTTGGGGAGTTCCTGCGTAAATATGATAATAAACAGAATAAAGAGATTTTCCTAATGTTGGAGCATATGGTGCTTCTTCAAAGTATGCTGTGAATTGTGGAGGATTTGCTGGGGTAGCAAATTCTTGTACTAAGGCATCTAAGAAAGGTATTCTTTGTGCGATGCTTGCTTTACATACTTCTACACCTATTTCAGCTAGGCCTTTGCCTCTGTATGCTGCTAATACATCTGATGCATAATCATTTACTAAGAATCCAACAACTTCATTAGCTTCTTCTATGCTTCCACCAATGCCTTTGGTGAAATATTCTTCACCTGTGCCTGAACCTAGGCCGTTAAATAAATTGATTAAGCCTGATTTTGCTTGTAACAAGACTAAAGCTTCTCTCCAAATAAGTTGGCAGATGAAAATGCTTCTTAGTTTATCGCATGTTCCTTCTACAACGCCTTGGGCTTTTTGTTTTTCTAGGCATTCTTTATATGATTGAAGATGGCTTCTAATTCCTTTTAGTCCAGCTAGTAATCCGCTTAGGCAGATTGGTACTAAAACACCACCGTTATCTGGATGAATATTTGGAAGGCATAATACTAAGCTTCCTACAATACCGCTGCCAATAACTCCACTAGGGCCAATTTCATTATATTGGCCACCAAGATTACACCTACTTCTAGGACATACTACTGGGTCACATGCATTATATAAAATGCTACATTTTGCTTCGCTTCCTAAAATATCTTCACATCTATATTTTGCTTGGTTTAGTTTGCCCATATTATTTAGATTGTATCTTTCTCCACCAAATGGTACGCGTTTTTGTCCTCTTATTTGGGCTTCTCTTACTGTGCTTAAACCATTTTCAAAACTATCGTAGATGAGTCTTTCTTCAGCAGATGCCCCAGTTTTGAAAAATATTAAAGGGATGCGAAGATCATTTTTTTCTCCAATTTCTAAAAAGTCTATACCATTGCCTCTTTTTTGGAATAATTGAACTGATTCTCCTTGATCATATACAAAATAATAACCTTTATTGGAATAATATTGTAATACCTCTTCAGTGTTTTGTCCAATTGCTCTACCTCCAAATTGTCTTATTAACCTTTTTACACTTTCTTTATCATCTACTCCGATTACAATTTTATTTTTGCCACCTTCTCCAGAGTAAATACGAATTGCATTTCTTTCATCACTTCCTGTTAGGGCTGGTGCTTGAATTGGGGTTTTTTGGATTGGGTCCCATGTTAATTGTTTGCCATCTTTATCATAAAATACATCTTGATATATATTAGGAGTGCCAATAACTTCTTCTTTGCCTTCTTTATTCCTTTTGTATAATATTCCATTTTCTATACGATGGATTCTTCTGGTTTCATCTATTTGATTATTTTTTGGAGGTTCGCTGTAATAGAATTCTTTTTCTAAATCAAATTCTTTGGTGTATGAAGTATCTATAGGCGTTGCTGTTTTTTTGTATTTTGGTAATCCAATTAAGAATGCTTCTAAAGTGAACCACGCACTTACACCTAGACAAACCTTAGACCATGTAGAAACAAATTTTTCTAATTTTTCAATTAGGTTATCTAGTTCGGCTATTAATTCTTTGGTTGCTTCTATTTTAGCTTCTAGCTCATCAATTGAAATGTTAATGGCTCTTTTTTCTATGGGGATATGCAAATTAATTATGCTTTCAGTGTAACCACGTCTTTGACCAGCTAAAATTGTAACTTCTACTTTTCTGTTTGTTTCTATGTTGAATAATTCTATTGGAACACCGCATTTTTCTGCACTTAGGGTGTCACCTCTTCTATTGATGATTACTCTAGGAGGGATATCTTTAGAACCTTCTTCCCTTTGAGTTGTTCTGGTTTGTGATTCTTGAATAAACTCTTCATTTAAATTTAATGTTTCTCTTGTGCCGCCTATACATTTTCCTTCTTGATCAATCCTAGGATAGCTTATTACTACATTATTTTGAGCTATAGATTCTAGTTTACAAAAAATATCTTTATTATTTTTATCTAGGCAAGAGTTGAAGATATCCCCTCTGAATTCATCGCTTTCTTGCTTAATTTCTGTTCTGCCTCTTATTCTGAACTCTGCGCCTATTCCTTCTCCTTTAGAGATTTCTAAAATGGTTGGAAAATTGTTTTCAGGATTATCGTCTTCATCAAGACTGTCTTTTAAATCTTGGATTAATAAATCTATTACTTTGGTGTGATCTTCGTCTTTAGGGATTATTGGTGCTTTTCTAAGTAAAAATCTTGCAGCTTCAGGCGAGAAAAGGTTTAGTTCTTTTAGTAAAGGACTTTTTTCTATATCTTCTTTTTTAATGCTTCTTAGTTTGTCGATTATTCTTTTGTTATCCTCAATAGAATAAAGGCTATGATACCATTTTTTTAATTCATCCTCATTAAAAGATTCATCCTCATTAAAAACTAAGATTAGATCGTTATTGTCAATAAGCAAGGTTTCTCTAGCTCTTTTTTCAATAGTACTGATTTGATCTTTTCTTACTAAATAAACAAAAGAGGCACTTTTATCATTTTCGCTAGGGATGAATATATCTTCAATGAACCAACCACTTTGTTTTAGTTCATTGCCTATGTTGTAGGTTTGTTCTTTGCCTTCAATTTCTAGATTAGCATTTCTGTCAGTTTCGCTAATAATCCTTTCTACTCTGATTCTTACTTGGTCTACTACAAATTTACTTCCAGGTACTAGAGTAACCGATTCACTTTCTTGTCCTACAGAAGCACGTATTGGTTTGATTCTTACTCCATCGTGGCCATAAATATCAAAGATAGCATGGTCTTTTCCAATAAAACTGGCTCTTAAATAACCACGACCTCCAAATATTTGGAATTTTGGATCTATGAATGCCCCTTCTTCAAAAATTTTTCTTGATCTTGATTCTTCAAAAATCCTTCTTTCTTCTCCGCCTAATACTGGGGCTGTTGTTTCGCCTCTGAAACGTATTCTTGCTTTTAATGTTAGATCTATTCTTTTTGGAACATCAGATTCTTTGGGAATTTTTTTTATCCAAGTCGTTATGTAACCAAGATCTTCATATGTAAATAATGGCGGGGGTGTATATTGAGGTGTACCTGCAACGTATTTTGTATCACCACCAATAACAGCAACATTCATGGATTCTATTCTTGGTGGAGATTCACCAAACATGATGCTAGGAAAAGCTGATAGAAAGGCATAGATTGGTGTATTTTGTTCTTCGATTATGTTTGTTGTTAAAACAGTAGGCTCATATCGATTAACATTAACCACTAGATCTGAAAAAAATGTATCATTTTTGAATTCTTCTGTTGTAGTTGGTCCTATGTAACCTATGTTTAATTCTGCGCCACCTACTCTAGATGATGCTTCACTAGGTCTTCTTGCATCTTGTGGCGTATTTTGTTTACTATCGTTTTGTGCATAACCAAAAGGTAAAGTGATTATTAAAAAAATACAAAATAATCCAATTAATTTTTTTAATATCATAAGAATTCTGGCTGTTTCCCCTCTTGTTTTGTTAGATTGCTTAATTCGGTTATATCGTTTATGATTCCGTACCATGGAGCCCAAAATCTAATTTTTTTAGAAAGTAGGTTTTCATTAGTAACACTAAAACTAAATTCTTGTGTTCCAGTAACAATTTGATTTATTGATGTGCCAGGTATGGTGATATCTTCACATTTTTCTTCTGTAATGCCGAATATTCCACCAATCGCGCCTTTTGGAACTTTGAAACAATTTGTGAATTTTTTTTCAGGAATTTTTAGGCCATTGGGCACTTGGCTGATTAAATAAATTTTTGCACTATAAGCTCCTGGAATTAAGTCAACGGTTTTTTGATCAGGATAGAGTATAAACCTGTTAAATTCTTTAAATTCTTCTTTAAGGATGATGTGTGCTCTTTCGCCTTGTCTTAATTCTCCTGAACCGGCCCTAGCAACTAGGACTTCTATAGGCAAGGTTTTTAATTTTTCTAATACTAAAAGAGCAGAGCCTTCTTGGTTGGTACTAATCTGTGATTTACCAAAATGATAGCCTTCCTTGTTTCCGATAAATGCACCATTTATGCATAATGGGGCTTTACCTTGCCATATTCCATTTTTGCTTTTTCCAAGATCACATAAATGGTTAATGCATTTATATTTGACTTCTACATTGTCCAGGTCATTAAATTCTTGGTTAACAGTGTCTACTATAAAGTCAACTTGTTCATTACAAAATCTTTGATCATAAGGTTGAATACTTGTAAATTCATCTTTATTTTCCCTTGGTTCATTTCTGTCTATGTAAGCCATCATGGCAAACTGGAATGTTAGGTCATCTTTGTTTAGGATTATTAATACAGGGAATTTTACATTGTACAGGAATTCATAAGTACTTAAGCAAAGAAAACCTTCTGCTAGGCTTCTTAACTCACCTAATGTCTCTGTAACACTGTGGCCTTTCAAAATTCCATTGTCTTCTGGGATGACTTTTAGTTCAAATGGCCATAATTCAGAAAATAAGAATTGAGCCGTGGTTTCTTTATCATTTACATTTGCATCAATTTCTAAATATTTATCTTTTTCACGAGTTAAAGTATAATTAGTGCCTTTTAATTTAAAAGCTTGAATATTGGTTTTTAATATGTTTTTGAAATCTTTTATTACATTGTTTTTTAGCCAAACTGGTGCGATGCAATCATTAGTTTCACCGACTAAAGGAATTTCTT
>Ga0213870_1001354_pt1 | contig 11052 bp, 9 predicted proteins | sample WICALVC2017_Meta_FD_160119 | JGI IMG/M metagenome (GOLD analysis project Ga0213870, IMG submission 160119) | Freshwater microbial communities from subterranean cave lake in Wind Cave National Park, South Dakota, United States - WICALVC2017 | ecosystem: Environmental > Aquatic > Deep subsurface >... | reverse complement strand
GCCCACACGGCGAGTGACCAATTAAAGTTTTTTGAAAGGGTCTGGGAAAACTTTTGTTCACAAAAGTTTTCCCAGCTCCTCTCCCTTTCCCTCTCTCCCTCTCTCCCTCTTTATCATTTTTTTCGGATACTCTCCCGAAACGGAGGAGCCAGAACTCCATTCTCTGTAAAAAATGCGGAAATCAATTCCCCTTCGGTCACATCAAAGGCTGGGTTATACACGGAAACATTTTCAGGGGCTGTCACGGATCCCAATCCTTGAGTCACTTCTTGCGCTGTTCGTTCCTCAATCGGAATTTGCTCTCCGGAGTCAATCATTAGATCGAAGGTTGAAGAAGGTGCTGCCACATAAAATGGAATACCAAACTGTTTTGCCAGTTTAGCGAGCGAATAAGTCCCTATTTTGTTGGCTGTATCTCCATTTTTAGCAATGCGATCTGCACCCACAATCACGAGATCTACTTTTTTTTGCTTCATTAAAAATCCTGCAGCCGAATCGCAAATCAAAGTGACCGGGATTCCCGCTTCCAAAAGCTCTAATGTGGTGAGACGAGCTCCTTGAAGTAATGGACGCGTCTCATTGACATACACTGAAAACCGTTTCCCTTTTTCCCAGGCTTTGTACAAGACACCGAGTGCCGTACCAATGCCTCCTGTCGCAAAAATTCCCGTGTTGCAGTGTGTCAGCACGCGCATTCCATCCTTCACAAACACTTCTCCTGCCATTCCTATCGCATCGCACATCCTTCGATCCTCATCGTGAATCGCTTTTGCTTCTTTTAAAAGCCATTCGGGGTATTCCGAGGACTTGCCTGAAAAAATGGCGCTCATGCATAGCATCCGTTCCAAAGCCCATGCTAGATTTACTGCAGTGGGTCGTGCAGATTTTAAATAAGCAGCAGCCTCTCTGATTTGATTTTTCAAAATAGAAAGATCCGTTTCTTTCGAACGGAAAGCTTCCAGACATAGTCCGTATGCTCCCGCAATGCCGATGGCGGGTGCGCCTCGAACCGAAAGCTTTTGAATGGCTTCAAATACTTGCTCTTTCGAATCACAGATCAAAACTATTTTTTGAGCAGGCAGTTTCGTTTGATCCAAAAGTTTCAGTTGGGCGGAATCTAACCATAAGATAGAGGAGGAAATCATGAGAAAATTATTCCGGATGTGCAATGTATGGATAGGGACCCTGAGGAAAAGGAAGAGAGGAGGAGGATATCTGGGAAAACTTTTGTGAACAAAAGTTTTCCCAGACCCTTTCAAAAAACTTTAACTTTAGTATTTCGATAAGCAAAATAAGAAAAAGCAGTATGGCTATTGTTATGATTGTGTTCATAATCTCTGTTTGTAAAAGGCTAAAGTGGCAGTTCAGCCGGCTCATTCCTCAGTCAAAGTTTTTTGAAAGGGTTTGGGAAAATTTTCGTTCACAAAAGTTTTCCCAATTTCCCCATCCATCCTCCCTATCTGAGTGTTCAAGGAAGGCAAGATGGGTTGCAAATATACGTAGGGGAAACAAATTCTCAAAATGCCGGAAACCAAGCCGATTTTGATTTCGCAGGTAACAAGGATTACTACTTCTTCGGGAGCAATCCACTGCACAAATGGAGGGCTATTTTCGAACTGTTCCCACCGCATGTCGAATTCCAAAACAGTTTTCCATGCTTCATTCAATCCTCGGAAAAAAAAATTACTCACTTGTATAAAACAGGTTTCTTCAATGTCCGTGAAAGCTTTATTTTTAGACGAGGGATCCCCTTTTCCACCTAAAAGACGATCAATGATTGAATATGCCAGAAGGGGTTCCACTTCCAAAAAAGCGCGTCCCTCCAAAGGGCGCAGGCTGAAAATATGGATACAAGCGGGATTGTGATGGATAGTGGTGGTGAACTCCTCGTACGTCCGTTGCTCTACCGCAACAAGACTTACGTCAACGACAGTCCGTAAATAACCGGAAAGAGTTGTGCTGAGAAAACGACAGAAAGTTTTGTGCAGCCGCTGCAGACTGTGGATCTGATCTTTGGAAAAGATTTCTTTCGGAAGCTCTGAAACGCCTTCGTCAATAGCCAAAAGCAAGGCATCGATTTCATCTTGGGAGAGAACCCCCGTAGCTTTAGCGCTTGTGGCTTTATAAGAATCCGTCATGATGGTTGCTCTTTACGAAGCAGGGGCATTTCCGTCCTGGCTTCTTTGAAATGACCCACTCCTTCAAAATAGTCACAAATTTTTGCAAATCCAATGCGCCGGTACAAGGTTATTGCAGAAGCGTTGCCGCGATTCACTTTGATGGTAATGCAGTTGTACTGATCTTCAAGCAGCTTTTGACAAAGCAATAATAACTCGGAAGTTTCATAATCCTTGTGACGGTGATCCATGTCGGTGATTATATTCCCGATCGTAGCCGTACAATAATCGGGACACAAGGCCGTCGTTCCTGACATGGACACCAGTTTTTCGTCCTGTTCCACACCAAAATAAAGACCATTTTGAAACTGATCCGCGTTGAAATGTCCCCCCATATTGCGGCAATACAAATCTCGCGCTCGAGGAAAATCGGATGAGGTCAATCGCCGTACTCGAGGGTGTATTGTGAATGTGTTTGGTCTAAAATATTTTAAGGCCAGTTTCTTCATGCTAAGCGCTGAATCAAATTCGTAAAACGATTTTAAAATCCCTACACAACTCGTAGGAGCTTCGACAAAAATTTGTTTGGGCAACACTTGTGGATGAATCAGGCGCGCAAGACAGCGCGGCTCTCCCATCAGAAATACCAAGGTGGGGGAGAGATTTTTCAATACCATCATGAGACCCACATTAGCGTTATCCGAGTATGTGTACCAAGAAGAGTTTGGCCAAAGTTTGTCATCTAAATTTTTCAGAGCCTCCGAAGCCCACACCCTATCAAGAGAGAGGGTGTCAGAAATAAGTTTCCGATCCTGTGTCAGAACCAACTGTCCGCTGGAAAAAGAAGTGTTTATGCCCATGAAAATTTTTCCTAATAATGAAAAGGGAGAGGAAGAAGAGAGCTAAAAGGGGAAACTGGGAAAACTATATCATACGCTTAGAAATTTGTCTGAACCTGAAATAAACCACAAATTCTGCTGACGAGGCGTTTTTTGAAAGGGTCTGGGAAAACTTTTGTCCACAAAAGTTTTCTCAGCTCTCCTCTCCCTCGTTGGATGTGCGAGGCTCGTTACGGCGAGTATCCGAGTGACTGAGATACTGTTTGATTTGCTGGATCAAGCGATTGGGGAGGATAGGTTTTGTGATAAATCCATTCGCTCCGACTTTCATAGCTTCCTTGTATTCTTCTTCGAATGAGCGGCCTGTAAGGACAAGAACAGGAATGGATTTTGTTTCGGGATCTTGTTTCAGGATTTTCACTGTATCCAATCCGGAAAAGGTTTCAAGCATCACGTCCATCAAGATCAAATCAGGTTGAAAGGATTTGACTTTCGAGAGGCAGGTGGCTCCATCGTGTGCCGTGTCTACATGAAAACCATCTTCCTCAAGTTTCAACTGAATCATTTTACGGACATAATCCTCATCATCCACAACAAGAATTTTTTTATCTTTGAGTGTCATAATGAAAGTTTTAACAAAATCAGAGAACAATGAACATTAGAAAATGTGCTTTGTAGGGGTGAATCATGGTTCACCATTATTTCAATGCGCCCAACAGCATAGAAAAACCATTGAACTTTAAGTCGTTTTGATGCTATCATTAACTGGCAATCTTCAGTACATCAGACATTGCCAAAAGTACACTCAATGGAAATTCTACTGAACATGAAAATTCTAATAGTAGATGACAACCATTCACTGGTAGTTCTTCTTCGTGAATTTCTGGAAGCTCGAAATTGCGTTGTTTATAGTGCAGCGCACACTTTGGAAGCTCTGTCTCTATGCGACCAAGAATCCTTTGATGTGATCCTCGTTGACATCCACTTGCCCGGTCTCAGTGGGATCGAATTGTTGCGCCGTTTGCCTGAAAACAATAAACGTGCTGCAAAAATCATGATGAGCGGTGACGCTTCGATCGATGAAGTGGTGAATGTCTTCCAACAGGAGATTGATGATTTTATTATCAAGCCCTTTGTCACTACTGCCATCGTGTGGCAGGCTATTGAACGTCAGATGCACAAAATCAAACTCGAACAGGAACTTGAATTTAAAAACAAAGTGATGCTGGGTTATCACGAAATTTTGCAGCTCCTCAGTTCCAACGTGAACACGGAAAAGCTTTGTGACTATGTGTTCAAAACCTTGAAAAAAATGCTGCCTCTCACGCGTATGGAACTCCTTTTTTTGGATTCCAAACGCAAAAGTTTTTTTGTCCGTTACTTGAACTCAGATCTTCCTTTGCTCTCCTCCATCGGAGATTGCATAGACGTGGAAGATTCAGAGTTCGAATCTTCTCTACAAAGCGGCAATTTTAAAATTATTGCAGACATGAATAAAAATGGTTTCCATGGAACGCTTTTCAACAATGCACATAAAGAAGGGATGCGGAGTGTTTTATTGTTTCCTTTACGCGTGCATAGTGAAATTTATGGTTGGATGAATTTTTACTCGATCGAGCCGAACAGCTACAAAGATAAACACATTAAAATCCTGGATGGTATTCTGCCGAACATCTCCGTATCTTTCGAACACGCCTTGTCCCAGGGAAAATTATCCGAAGAAAACACATTTTTACGGATTCACCTCAAGACTCTTTCCCATCAAGTTGTACAACAGCAAGAAGCGCTCATTTTTTCTTTGGCTGAATTATCTGAGGCGCGGGACAAAGAAACAGGCGCTCACTTACAACGGATGTCTGAATTTGCAAGGCTTTTGGCAGAGCGTTATTTTTTAAAAAAAACGTTTGCAGACGTGGGGTATGGAATGATGGACACGAAACATATTGTGGATCTGATTTTCAAGACGGCGCCTCTGCACGACATTGGTAAAGTGGGGATTCCCGACTTTGTGCTTTTGAAATCTGGAAAATTAACCCCTGAAGAATTTACCGTCATGCGCACACACACCCGCATCGGAGCGGAGTGTCTCGCCAAAGCCTGCGAACGGGTGAAGCATTCGGAATTTCTCCTGATGGGTAAAGACATTGCGCTTTACCATCATGAAAAATGGGACGGCACAGGATACCCTGAAAATTTAAAGGGGCAGGACATTCCGCTCGTGGCGCGCATCATAGCACTCGCCGATAATTACGACGCACTCCGCAGCAAGCGTGTTTATAAGCCTGCATGGGACCACGTCTCTATCTGCCAATACTTTGAAAGTCAGAAAGGCCGCCATTTTGATCCCGATTTAGTCGACTTATTTTTTGAAATTGAAAAAGAGTTCGATAAAATATATTTAAAACACAGCGATGAAAAAAATGAAAACTCGGAATTTTTTTCTTTGGAACAGTTGTTTCTTCCACTTTCTTGACATTTCTTATGAGCCTCTCAATGACTATCCCCTAGTTAAAGTTTTTTGAAAGGGTCTGGGAAAACTTTTGTCCACAAAAGTTTTCCCAGTTCTCTTCTGTTTCTGTTTATTCTTTCTCCCTCAAAGCGAGCGAATTGGAATGGATATCCCGCAGCGGATCAATGAGTACAAGATTCTAGGTGAGATCAGTCGCGGCGGGATGGGAATTGTGTTTCGAGGTCAGGACGAAAATCTCGATCGTCCTGTGGCCATGAAAATGCTCCCGTCGGAATTTTTCTCCAATGCAAAACACAGGGAACGTTTCAACCTCGAAGCCAAAATTGTGGCCAATCTGGACCACATAAACATCATGAGAATCTACGCTTACGAAACCGTGGGTGATATGGTGTGGATCATCATGGAACTCTTGACCGGAGAACTGTTATCCGATCGCATCCAAAAAGGAAAAATCCCGTCCAAGGAAGCTGCCGAGATTTTAGAGCAGCTGGCTAAAGCCCTCCAGTACGCGCACTCCAAGGGGATCGTGCACAGGGACATCAAGCCCAGTAACGTGATGATTGATTCCCAAGGGATCGTAAAGCTCATGGACTTCGGTATTGCTAGAGACCAGGAACGATCTGAAGAACTACATCTCACCCAAGCCGGCACTATTCTGGGAACCCCCAAATACATGTCTCCCGAACAGTTCACAGGGGACACCATTGATTCCAGATCTGATATTTACTCCATGGGCATCATGGCTTATGAAATGCTCACCGGAGTTTTACCTTTTCAGGGAAAAACCTTGCACGAAGTGGCGTATAAACACATGCGTGAAAAGCCTCCTCTGATCCGTGAAAAAGTCCCAAAAATCTCCAAAGAGCTTGAGAAATTCATCCAGCAAAGCATGGAAAAGAAAAAAGAAAACCGTTTGCAAACGCTCGCTAATCTACATTTGCTTCCTTCTGTATTGGATGCAATGGCTGATAAAGCAACGCGCAAATATAAAGTATTTTTATGCGTATTGCTCTTTGCAACGGTTGCGGGATCAACGTTTTTTTCCTCAATTGGCAAAAGATCGAAAATAAATCGAAAGCAAAAAATGCTTTTGGAAAAGCACTTCAGGCATTGATGGATAATCAAGAAGACACATTTTCGAGAAAATTGACCGAGGCAATTTTACTCGATCCTGAGAGCAAATCCTCTTTTGAACAAAAAGGAAAAAGCGAACGTGAAATATATCGCCGCAGTTTTGCAAAAAAATATTACGACCACGCCATTCAACTCGTTGGAGAAAGTGATTTCAAAGCCTCCAATGACGCATTGAGAAAATGTCTCGAAGTAGATCCGCAAAACATCGAGGCTCTGAACTTGATTGCGGAAAATTACTGGGAACTGGGCGATTTGAAAGCTTATGCAGAAAATTTAGAGAAATCTCTGCAGTTTTGTCCCCAACAAAAAAATCTCTGGAGTAATCTTTCCAAGGCATACAGTGAATTAGGGCATGCCCAAAAAGCGAAAGACACCTGCGAACGTGGATTGTCCCATTTCCCCACTTCTCAGGAATTGCTAAATCTCAAAAGCAGCTACGGGAAATGATCCAGTCACTCGCCGTGTTAGGTTATGTTGGGAACGGAGAAAAATTAGCGCTCAAATACTGTTTCCCCAGTCAAAGTTTTTTGAAAGGGTTTGGGAAAACTTTTGTCCACAAAAGTTTTCCCATGTTCAGTTCACTACTCCTTCACCCCCTTTTTTTGTCGCACACCCAATGATCCAGCTCCAAAACGTTTCTGAGATTTATTCTCTCAAATTCTGGACTCCCGAAAAAGTCTTGGAAGAGCCGGTACATGCGCTCCGAAATCTGTCTTTGAAAATTCTACGCGGCGAATCGATAGCCATCATTGGAGAAAATGGTGCGGGCAAGACAACCCTTCTCAAGGTGATTGCTGGACTGATTGATCCAACACTGGGACAGGTGAGGGTCGAGGGTCAGACGGGAGTCATCATGGATTTGGGATGTGGTTTCCATCCTGATTTGACTGGTCGTGAAAATTGCCTCTCTGCTGCGCCGCTTTATGGGAAGAGCAAAGAAGAGATACAAAAAATTCTTCCTGACATTGAACGTTTCGCTGAACTGGGGAAATTTTTTCACGCAGCGATCCGCACCTATTCCCATGGAATGTACCTCCGGCTTGCGTTTGCTTTTGCAATCCATCTGAACCCGGACATTCTTTGCATTGATGATATTCTCACGGTGGGGGACGAAAAATCGCGTTACCGTTGTCTTAAAAAAGTGGAAGAGCTGCGGGAGTTTGGAATCTCTGTGTTGCTGGTCACACACGATTTATCTCTGGCTCTTCAATTTGCGCCGCGCACCTTGTGGTTGAAAGAGGGACAGATCCACCGTGATGGAAATTCCGAGGACGTGGTGAATGCGTATCTCCAGTTTTGCCAGACTCAAAAAATTGAAATCCCTATAGCCTCCAATCCTCTGTATTGGGGGGACTTAAACACTTTATGTTTCAAAGCCTCCTCATTAACAGAGCCGCAGGCGCTGACACGTATCGCAGATTGGAGCTTAAAAATTTCAGAGGGAGAAAAAATCCATTCTTCCTCCGCCCTTTTCATTTTGGAAACAGGAAAAAATTTTTTGCGAGGAATTTTTAAATTTGACATTGCACATTTTACGGCAGAGTTGATCCTTTCCATGGTAGACAAAGATTCTTTCCGTGTAGAATTATTTCTCGAAAATCCTATCGCCTATCTGCCTTCTTTTCATTGGACACTTTACTGCCCCTGGGAAATTGCGTGGGATTCTGTGGAACTCAGCCCGCTTCCAGATCCTTTTTTGAGTGTGTCCCAGCCAGGAAACTGTTGGAGTTTTGAGAAAGCGTTGGGCTTGCAATTCCATTTTGATCCCCTTCTGTCTCTCCAAATGAAACAGGGCAATTCCTGGATTTTGGACGCTTCATGCATGCCGCTCCCTTATCCAAACAGCCGCAGCCGGCTGTGTGCTTTGTTTTTTAAAATGCTGGAAGCCCGCAAGACCATGTCAGCACTGCCAATCCAGGAACTGTCCCAAAACACATGGAAACTGCAACAAATCGGTCCGGGGTTCCGTCTCTCTAAAAATGGAGCAGCGCTTTTGACTTTATTGGGTTTTGAAATTCTTTTCGACTATCAAGGTCAAACTCTGTCGTCATCCCGCGCAGAAATCACACGGATTGATTCTAAATTTTCCTTCCATCACTTCCAATGGCCCGTCACTTTTTTTTGTTCGATTCGTTTTGAAAAAGATTGTGTAATTTTGAATTGGGATGCACAGTCTAAAATTCCTGCTGTTCCCACGGTGATTTGCAATTTACGCTTCCAGATTTTCTGGAATTCTTCATGGACACTCTGTGAACGCCCAATTCACGAAGCGAAAAATGCTCCCCTTGTTTTAAAAAACGGGGAATCTTCTCTTTGTGTTCAAACAAGTTCTAAACGCAGCTGGCTTCTCGCTCATGATTATTCTTTCAAAGAAACGGAAGCAAGAGTCAGCACCCTGTTTGATCCGAAACCAGATATGGAACTCCCCTATGAGATGCAGATCTTTTGGAATTCCACTTTTATAAAGCCGCAGGCGCTTCCTGTTTCAGAAGAATGCCATTCCGAGAAAAGCGTTCTATTTCAAAACGGGGCTTTTCTCATGCCAAACTTCTTGACTGGCTGGCACCATTACCTTTCCATTTTTTCTTCTCCACTTTGGCACGATTCCCTGCAAGCTTTATGGACATTAACATCGCAAGGCGGTGAAATCTATCGAGGCTGTTTGCCCTGGATTCCAGTGGAGTTAGAATGCGAAATCATTTACGAAAAAAATTCAATCCTCATTGGCTGGCGTCTGCATGTTCTTGAAAAAACCTGTCTTGAAAAAGTGCAGCTTTGCTTTCCGATTAAAAACAACGCAGCAGACAGCCCAGCGATTGTGGAAGCAGGAATTGATGTGTCCCGCCTTCATTTTCCTTTTCTGAAAACTCTGGAAAATAAAAATGAAAAACAGCTGAATTTCACTTGGCTCTGCGATCCCATTTTTTTAGATCCAGGAACCTTTGATTTGGGCTGGATCATTTTGAAAGTGAGTGCCTGAGTGACTCAGATAGGTTCGAACTCGAACTGACGTGTGTTTTCGTCGAAATTTTTGATTTTTGGGAGTACGGCTTCACGGGAAGAAAAGCAGCCGTGATTCAGGTGAGCGTCCATTTCAGATTTGAATTTTTGCATAAGACTGGAAACAACAAGGGCTTCTTCGGAGGAAAGAAAGCAGCGGGTGCCTTGGTTCACGCGGCCACAGTAACTCTTGAGGGTGATAAAATCTTTTTCTGAGGCACTGCCATCTTCGAAAGTTTGTAGGATTTCGGTGAGTTTATGGGAAGTGGATTTGCAGGGCACACACTGTCCACAAGATTCTTTTGCCAGGAAAGTAGAGAACAGAATAGCGGCTTTGACCATGCACATACTTTCGTCATAAACAATAAAGCCAGCGGACCCTAAACCTCCACCTGCTTTTTTAAGTGAACCAAAATCCATGGGAACGTCGAATTTTTCGGCAATCAAAACAGGATTGGCCACCCCGGACCAAAGCGCTTTAAAGGTGCCGGTCACAGGACCGCCGCCTATATCATAAAGAAGCTCTTTCAAATTCGTGCCCATGGGGAGTTCATACATGCCCGGATTTTTCACGTCTCCAACAAGAGTGAAAATTCCTGTGCCTGGCGTGTCTTGAGATCCTATGGAAAGAAACCATTCGGGTCCATTTTTTAAGATATGGCTGACGTGCGCCAGGGTTTCTGCGTTATTCACGACGGTTGGGTTGTGTGAATCTGGGCGGTAAAACAGGCCTTGAATGTAGGGGGGTAAAACGCGTGGCAAGGCAGCACGGCCTTCGAGCGCTTCGAGGAAGGCACGCTCTTCACCAAACAGATAATCAGAAGGACCTTCTACAATGTTCAGAAAATTTTTAGGAACTATTCCGGCATCTTCGATTTCTTTAAGTGAAGTATAGAGTCGTTCGAGTTCGAGTTTGAATTTTTTCTTGAGCCCGATATAAGCTCCTTTAGCTCCAATAGCAAATGCGGCAGTGACCATGCCTTCTAAAACTTGAAATGGATTTTTACGTATCATAAAGCGGTCTTTGAAAGTACCCGGTTCGCCTTCGGAGGCGTTGCAACAAATGTATTTTGTTGGGCAGGAGTTGTCCCCGCGTACCCCGCTCCATTTGATGTGGGAAGGGAATCCCGCTCCGCCCCGTCCACGCAGGTTTGCTTTTTTGATTAGGTCAATCACCGCTTGTGGGCCAATTTTTTGGGCCTTCTCAAAACCGCTGAATCCACCCTGCGTACAATACTCTGCAAGAGTTTTTATAGGGATTGGCGGAATCAGATAAGTTGTTTTTTGAGTCGCTGGAGTCAACATGGACTGATTCTTATGGATAGTGCTTTGTAGAATCAAGAATAATTTTCTGCTTCAAAAGACGCCTCTTCAGCAGAATTTGTGGTTTATTTCAGGTTCAGACAAATTTCTAAGCGTATGATATAGTGCGATTTGAAGTATTTTTTCCTTCCAAAACCCGACCATTTTTCTCATAGCGAGTTTTGTTTTT
>Ga0213870_1001353_pt1 | contig 11059 bp, 10 predicted proteins | sample WICALVC2017_Meta_FD_160119 | JGI IMG/M metagenome (GOLD analysis project Ga0213870, IMG submission 160119) | Freshwater microbial communities from subterranean cave lake in Wind Cave National Park, South Dakota, United States - WICALVC2017 | ecosystem: Environmental > Aquatic > Deep subsurface >... | reverse complement strand
TTCTCGTGTAGATTTCGTAATAAACATTTTTTTTGTATATAAAAACGAGTAAATAATAAGTAACATTAAACCAATAACATGCAAATAGGGTATAAAAGGTAAAAGTGCCAAACTAGGCTTTATCAATAAAAAAAGGCCATTTTGTACCAATGACATCCCTCTCATTCGAATCGCTCTTCCATAAGTCCTCGCATCGACTCTTTGTTTAATAAGCAATTTACCCAAAGAAAAACCTTTCCCCAAATAGTGTAGATGTGTAATTACTGCTTCACTTTTAGAAACTTTGCCTATTTTAGCTAGGCTTTCGTGCAAATCCGCGTCGAAGCCCCCAAAGCCAAAATTTTTTACATCAATTCCTCCAATATCTAGGTACTTTTTTTTCTTTATACAATCAAATTTTGTCGTAAGACCAGCAATTCCTCTTCCTACTACACGAGCAAAATAACATTTTTCCCAGAAATCGTATGTTTGCCAGACACTTTCTGGCAAAACAATTGTTGGGTATGTAGCAATAACATCGTTATTTTCTATAAAAGGCCTTGTTAACTTACTTAGCTCACCTGCTGTTGGTAAAATGCAATCTGAATGCATTAAAACCACAAGCGATGATTTCGAAGATTCCACCCCGAAATTAAAACTTGCGCCAAGACCTTTGTTATTTTGGCGCGAAACAATACGGATGGGTATTTTTGATTTCCCGGCGTATTTTCTAACAATTTCTATAGAATTATCAGAAGACGCATTATCAATAACAATGATTTCACTTACAGAATATGTTTGCTTATTTATGCTTTGCAACGAAGATAAGACAGTTGTTGCGGCGTTTCTCATTGGGAGTACTATTGTTACTGGTTCTATTTCAATTTTTTTAATCATGTTTTTCTAAAATACGGAATGTTTTCCGATAGAGCGTTTCGTAATAAAAGTAGCTATTAAATTTTCTTAACCCCTCCAGATATTTTGTATAGTTTTTTCTCATATCTAAAAGTGCTTTACCCAATTCCGTATCATCTCTTTTAACAAGAATACCGCAATTAAATCGTTTTATATATGGTGCTATTGCGGACATGTCAGACATAATGATTGGTAAACCAAGCGAAGCATAGGTTTTAACTTTGCCTGGATCCGTATAATAGGTGCCATTTGTTGGTGTAATATCGTAAAGAGCAATACCTACTTGACATGTTTTAGATATTTCTTCAAGCTCATAATCCGTAAAAAATCTGTTTGGAAAATAAACTTGATTCTCTATCCCATTTTCTTTTATTATCCTACTATACTTAGTATATAAATCTCTAACACTACACGTTCCAATTATTTTAAGTTTGTAATTCTTATGTTCCTTTAGGAAATTAAATAAAAACTCTAAATCTTGAGAATCTTTAATAAAGCCTACAAATAAAATCGTAAGGCTATTTTTATCAAGTTTTCGCTTAATGTTTCTTGGCAAAACTCCCCACAAAGCGGTTTTTCTATAAGGAGTATTGAGCACCTTACCATTCATTTTTTCATTTATTAAATCTCCCGAATAGAAGGCATATTTAACTTTTTGGTTATAATGCCTTTTAAGTGCTTCATATAATATAAGTAAAATATTTACAGGGGGGAAATAATCTCCATCATAAAAAAGAAATTCTATGTTTCTTAACATTTTTTGTATAGTCATTCCGAAAAAAGATATTGGATGTGCACTTATTACAATTATTTTTTCGTTTTTCTTGAAGTATGTAATAAGAAAAGTAAGATAATAAATATACCACAAAAAGAAATAAGCAAATTTGTTTTGGGGAAGATTGATTTTTTTTTCTTCTACTAAGCCCCCTTTTTTATAAAGTCGCACCGCGTTTGTATTATATTCTCGATGATCTAAAAGAAAAACTACAAGTTTATTCGTATGCGCGGCAAAGTACTCTTCTGTATTAGCCGTTGATTGATGGCTTGAATACATAAAAATATTTTCATAATACACTTTGTTCATATTCTAATGGTGTAAATTTTCTCATACTAATGCTCATCTGTAAAGCATACATTGTCAATGAACTTTTTTTGAAAAGAAAAGATTAAGAGTAGAATGCTGCTCCTTTTTATATGGAGAAAGACCATTGGTGGTAAACATATATGGTATGTAACCCAAACGTTTTAGATACGATAATAGCTTTTCTTCACTAGAACCTCCACGTCGTAGCTGTACATCAAACACTTCGACAACAAGATCAGGTGCATTTTTAGACCGCAGTAATCGTTTTCCACCTTTAATCACGGACATTTCTGCTCCCTCAACATCAATTTTAATAAGAGAAACGCGACGAATGTTTTTTGCTTCTACATAACTATCAAGCGTTGTTGTTTGTATAGTTATTTCTTTTGGTTTTATTTTGGTCATTGCCACTACTTGCGATTTTATTATTGAGCTCCCAAACTCTGCTTCGTAGAATGTAGAACTGCCATTTTTATTAAAAATTCCAAGGCGCTCAAGTGTTACATTAGTTAATTGATTAAGTTGTACATTTTCTTTAAGACGTTGGAAATAAATTGGGTGTGGTTCAAAAGCATACACGTGGCCTTTGTTACCAGTAAGCTTTGCGGCAAGAAGCGTATACCAACCATCAACATAAGCTCCTATATCAATAACAACATCACCAGGCTTAATTATTGTCTTAAGTATATTTGTTTCAAATTTATTAATGGTACCAAGGTATATAATACCGAGAGTTAATGCTTCTTGAGAATTAAGCTTTACTTTAATGCCCTCGTTTGTAGAAAAAATTTTTAATTGTGTTGTGAAACCAGAAAGAACTTGATAAATAATTTTTCCAAACCACGAATGAGCAAGAATACTACTTGGTCCTCCTCCTATAATCTTGTAAAGAAGACTACTAAGTACTACTACAAATTTTGTTTTACCCATAATTAATAACTCATTCATTTAAATATAACTACTAATAATAGATTCTACGTTTTTTTTACTAAATTTACTTAAAGCGTATTTTCTAGCATTTCGAGCGGATTTTTTTAAAACATGGCTGTTGTGGAAATAGAAATTAACTGCCTTTGTAATCTCTTGGGCTGTTGGCTCTATAATCTTTCCCACTGAATCATTTACTACCATAGGTAATGCTCCTCTATTTGAGGCGATCACTGGTGTCCCACAAAACAACGCTCCCGCAGCTACCCTTCCAAAACCCTCCTCATTTAATGTCGGCATTAGCACTATATCAGCAGCGCTGTAGTGAAGAGGTAAAAGGTTAGGTGGAATTGTTCCCTTATAAGTAACATTGGGATATTTTTTGGCGGCTTTTTTTACATAATCGGCCAAGGGACCCTCGCCATATATTGCAAAAGTGATTCTTCTATCTGATAATCTGATTGCATCGATAATCACCTTTACACCTTTTTCTTCAATCAGTCTACCAAAAAAAGAAACTACGAATGTATTCGTTGAAGAACTCTGCTCGTTTACAAATCCCACTTCTTTTTTTGCAATTTCTTTTTTTATTGGTTTGAATACATCACTATCCTCCCAATTAGTATAAGTCTGAATTCTTTCGGAAGATATTCCTAAAGTTTCTATATCTTGTTTGCTCTGTTTGGAAATCGAAATAATTTTATCAGCTGAACTAAAAATCCACTTACAAATTTGTCTGTAAAAACCTTTTTTGGGGAAATGATAAACAGATTGAGCAGAAATTACATATCGTTTTCTAAAAATTTTTGCCCAGAAACTTGCTGAAAATCCTGCAATGAGACCTTGAGCATTAACCACATTAATATTCGGATACGTTAGTAACATTAGCGGGGTTACCAAAAAAAGTAACGGTTCTAAGAATAAAAATTCCAGTAGAGGTTTTTTGTATAACTTATAAAATATTCCTCTTAAAACAGGCAATCTAAAAACAATTAAATTTTTCCCTCTTTCTATCCATTTACCTAAAACCGGAGTATTAAGTGGTTGGTAGGTAAGTACAGTAACTTTCCAGTTATCCTTAATTAACTCGTCTATTAAATCCTTCAAGTGAGTTTCTAATCCTCCTATATTAGGCAAAAAGCCAATGGACATAATTAGAATATGCTTCCTCATATAAAAAGATGGGAATTCTTTTGATACCATGTAATAGTTTTTGAAAGGCCGTTATCTAAGGTTACTTTTGGATACCATCCTAATTCTCTTTTTGCTTTTGCAATTGATACATATTGTTTTTTTATTTCATTAGATCTTTCTTCAGGCAGCTGTTCTATTTTAACTTTTATTCCTTTTCCCATTATTTGAATTATTTTTTGCACTAAGTCATAAATTTTAATCTGCTCTCCAGTACCAAAATTGAAAATCCTAAGTCTTTTTTTATTATCTAATCTTTTTTCAGCAGTCATAAGATAGGCAGCAGTAGCATCATCAATATAAAGAAAGTCACGTATTGAACCTACATCCCAAACTTCTGGTTGCTCGCCCTGTAAGATACTTTTTATAACTTTTGGGATTAAACGTGAGAAATTAAAGTCTCCCGGTCCATAAATATTAACAAATCTGGGAATTTCAACCGATAAATCATAGGTATCAGCAAAAGATTGTGCTAGCAAATCTGCACAAGCTTTTGAAGTTTCATATGGTCTTGATGGCTGAGGAAAATATTCTTCTTTGAATGGAACTTTTGGATTATCGCCATAAACATGAACTGTAGATGCAATTATTACTTTTTGTATATTATTTTCTCTTGCACATTCTAATATATTCCATGTACCCTTAATATTTACCTCAAAGGTTTTAATGGGGTTATCTTGGCCAATCTCAACTATTGGCTGAGCCGCCAAATGAAAAATCGTATTGACTTTGTATCTTTTCATAATATCATTTAATCTTTCAAAATTCTCGACAAACCCTATTTCATTTATTACTTTAGTTGAAGATTTTAGTCTCTTTTTAGATAAGGTTATTACCTTTGCGTGTTTTGAAATTAATTGATTAACAAGGTGTGATCCAACAAAACCACTAGCACCTGTTACTAATACTACTCTTTGTTGCCAAAAAGACATTTCTTGCTCCTTTCTTAATAGGCTTTTTATTCGTATTAACCAACATACCAAGAAGTCCCCCAAAAACTTCTCCAGATCGTAGCAATACAAGTCCTGCTGTTAAAAGTGGATGTCTCAATAATAAATCAAAATGCTTTACGTAGGCTTTTTTAATAGGAAAGAATTGTGCAATAGCAATATCTGGATATCGTTTCAGGTATTTCCTGAAAGCTTTACTATAGTAGTATTTTTTCTTAATTCTTCCAAAGAAACTTGTTCTCCCCTCGTCATGATAGAGATAATTTTTGATTTTTCCTATTGGCCCTTTCATTTTCATTCGGTAATGGAAGTCGGAATCCTCAACTCCGACAATTGTTGTATCATAACCTCCAATAGCAAGCGCGTCTTTTTTTCTAAAAAATCGACAACATTCATTCATTCCTCCTTCAAGATATATACTAACATATCTTTCTAATGCGACACATTTTGTCCAAAATCCCTCTCCAATTGAGATTTCTGGAATTATAAGTGCAATGTAATTTTTTTTAGTGATTACATCTATACATTCCTCAACCACCGTTGGAGATAAATACATATCTTGGTCTAGGATAAGAATAAAATCTCCCTTTGCTTCTTGAATACCTCTATTTCTTTGAATACTTCTTTCAGGGCCATCTACGTAGTATCGCGCATACTTTTTGATTATTGTTTTATATCTTTCTTTTTCTGAAAAAGTATAGTTGATGCTATCCACAACTATTGTTTCTATATTTAGATATGACTGTCTGCTTATAGACTGCAAGCATTTCTCAATTGTACGCTCACAATGATACGTAGGAATTACTATAGATATAAGTGGCATCTCTCTAGATTTTATTTTTTTCTGGGTCATAAAAAGTGATCTATTATAACAATTTTTTGAACGCCTCATATGAACTTTCCCAGGAAAATTTTTTACTCCATAAAATTGCACCTTTTTCTAGCCTATTCCTAAACCCCATATCCTTAATGATTGTAAGCATTGCGTTACTTAATTCCTGAGGTGTTGGATCTCTAGATAAAATTATACCGGTTTTATTATGGAGAACCGAATCCCGCAGTCCAGTAACGTTTGAAACAATTGCAGGCGTACCACAAGAAGCGGTCTCTGTTACAACCATTCCCCATCCTTCTTTCACCGATGGCACGATAATAGCCCAAGCAGCTTGCATAAGGGTTACTTTCATATCTTTTTTATCTTTTGCAAAAAAACCGTTGTTTTTATTAACGATAGAAACATTTCTGTCAAGACCTAGGCTAACAATAAGTGATCGTAGATTCTTTTCCTCTTCACCATATCCTACAAGATACAAGTGGACAAGTGGATACTTTTTTGCAACTGCTTTCAAAGACATAACAACTAGATCAGGTCTTTTATTTTTAACAAATCTCCCCACAAAGACAAAAGTTGGTTGTCGAAACTTTTTCCCTGGCTTGTATCGTGCATGATCAATTCCTAGTGGGAATACGCTAATATTCTCTTTTGAAAGACCAAAGGATATAAGATCATTCTTGATACTATTGCTATAACATATTGTTTTTGTTCTCTTGTAGGGGAAATACTGAAGAGGCTCAAAGAGAAACCCTAGTAATGCAAAAGGCCAGAGATACTCATAAAAAAATACTCTTCTTGCTGATTGATTGGTATAGAGTATTCTCTTTTGCCGCTCAACATAAAGAGGGGTCTGCCAACAGATCGTATTGACGGAATCAAGAACTATATCGGGTTTTTCAGAAAGTTGTTTATAATACCATAAGGCTTCTAAATAGACAGAAAATTTATTGCCTCTTCGTATGATTGTTATTCCTTCAAACGTCTCTTGAGGTAATGCCTCATCAAAGGAGCTACAAAACCATATAATTGAATGGCCTTCTTTTATAAGTCGTTTACTTAACTCATAAAGAATAATTTCTGCTCCTCCAGCTTTAGGATTTTTTATATCTCGCCAATTTAATATAAGGATATTCATGAGGCAAAAAGTACCTGAAACATGCTCTTATTTTCTTGTATCCATGTATATAACTTTTCAATCCCTTTTTTAACATCTACTTTGGGTTCCCAACCGAAATCTTTTTTTGCTTTCCTGATATCTGAAATGAAAATAGGCTGGTCTCCTGGTCTTGTGCTTAATGTTGACATATTAATTTCTTTCTTAAAAAGTTTTTCAAGGATCGGCTTTAATTCAAACCAAATTGAAATTGTATTTTTTACTCCTCCGCCAATATTGTAAATTTGCCCTCGTGTTTTTTCTATATTCTTTGCTCCCATGAAATATGCATCAAGTAAATCATCTATATAAAGTAAATCCCGTACCTGTTTCCCATTCCCGTAAATAGTAATTTGCTTATTAAGCATTATCGCAATTATAAACCATGCTATCCATCCTTGATCTTCTATTCCGAATTGTCGAGGGCCATAAATACATGATTGTCTAAAAACTATCGTATTCAGTCCATAAATACGTGCGTAATCTCGTACGTATTGTTCAGCAGCTCCCTTACTACAGCCATATGGCGAGTGGAAATCAAGCACTCTTGTCTCAGGAATACCAAATGGTAAACTTTTAAATTTATATCTATTTTCAATCTCAATAATTTTTAAATCGTCTAATCCTCCATAAACTTTATTTGTTGAACTATAAATAAAAATTGGATTATTCCCAGAGAGTCTAGTTGCCTCAAGTACATTAAATGCTCCTAATGTATTACTTTCAAAATCCTCGCGTGGATTTTCAACTGAACTAGTTACAGCAACCTGCCCTGCAAGATGTAAAACTATATTTACCTTTTTTATTATGTTCTTTAACTTTTTCTGACCATAACGCACATCAGCCTTAATAACAACTATATTAGAGGTATGTTTTTCTTTAAGCCATTCTATATTTTCTCTGCCACCTTTCCTTGAAAAGTTATCAAGTATAATTACCTCAAATCCCCTCTTTAGATAATAATCCGCAGCATTAATTCCAATAAACCCTGCTCCTCCAGTAATTAAAATTTTCATAACTACACAATGTTGACTTTAAAATCAAGCTCCGGATCAAACTTCCGTTTTCTTTCACTTTTATTATCATAATAATGAAGAATTTTTAATCTGTAGAACACGGCAAGTGTATCCCAAAGCATATGAAGTATAGTTTTCCAAAAACTCGCCGAAACAATAGGAGCTATAGAACTTTTTTCCTTAAAATCTAGTTCTACCGGAGCCTCAAATATACGTTTGTATCCAAGATGATGGGCTACTGCCAAAATTTCAATATCAAACGCATATGTTTTTATCAAAAGACGCGGCAATACATCTTTTAAAACTCTTCTTCGAAAAAATTTTAATCCTACCTGTGTATCTCTTACATACAAGCCAAATAAGATTTTTACAAGTGTTCTATATCCAAACGATAGGACCTTTCTCTGCAGGGGATAATTGACTTTTGAGAGGGGATGGAGTTTACTTCCTACAATAATATCTGCATTATGCCACTCAAAATATTCAAGCAATATTGATATGCCATTTGGGTTTAAATCCATTCCTGCGTCCATAAATGCTACAATCGACCCTTTTGCTTTAGCCATTCCAAAACGAACCGCATATCCCTTTCCATGATTATGTTTATACCCAGTGACAATAACTTTTGGAGATTTTATTTTTTTTGCATTTTTAAATGTATCATCAATAAACCCATCAACCACAATAATTATTTCATAATCATAGCGAAGCTGACTCATGACATTTTCAATTTTTTCTATGTCATTTTTGATTGTTTTCTCTTGCTTATAGGCAGGGATAATAATGGATAATAAATTAAATTTTATCATCTGAAGCAGTATTTAGGCTAAATTTACTGCGAACTTGATCCCATGTAAATAGAGATCCTTCGCTATTTTTTATCTTTGCTTCTCTATAGGAAATGCGCTGTTCTTCGCTAGTATTATATAGAAATGTTGGGAAATTTAATAATACCGCAGGAGTATAAGAAACAACCAAAAAGCCATGAAGCGTACCTTTGGGAATTAGAAGAATATAGGGATCTACCTCCGCTTTCATATGAAAAAGGTTGAGAATGCCAAATGTTTCCGAGCCTTGTCTATTATCAGCAACAGCTGTTATTATTTCACCTTGCGCTACCAAAAACCTATCTTCCTGCTTTAGATGATAATGCCAAACTGCCTCATCTCTTGCTACTCCGCTTTTGGTAACCGAATAATACTGCATCGTAAACTCGCGATTGGCACCATAAATCCCTTTCCAATCTTTTCTCAATGTTTCAACCAATATTCCCGACTCATCTCTGTTAACCTTGAGAGGATAAATCAAAACATTTTTGACAAGATTTACGCTGTCTTTGTTGGCTAGAGTTATAAATTCCATAATAAACCCATGTTACCAGATATTAAATCTTCTTGCTATACCATCCCTAATATCCAATTTCACCAGTAACCCCAATCACAGCTTCTTTATTTAACTTCCTATATTCACCATAGATTTTTATGTAGTAAATTACAAGAACTGCAAGAAGAATTAATGCTAACAAAAGAGAGATTACAACAACTATAAAAAGAGAGCTGTGATAGACAGTAATAAGCAATAACTGACTTAGGGCCGCAATAAGAACCGGGATATATACGTTGGTTTTTTTTATAGATAAAAAATAGTATGTAAGAAGCGAAATTAAAGAATATATCGTTATAAATACTCCAAATAAACCAAGCAGGTGAGAAGCTGACAGATAGGTTTTGTTTTTAACAAAAAAAATTATAGCTAAATCTGGATATAAAAAATAAAGTATGGAAATTAGGACTGAGGGGAAAAAAACTAGAGCAATCGCCATTTTAAAAATATTGTCATAGTTTTCGTTTTTAGCATGTTTTTGAACAACAAGAGGAAACATCACCATACCTATAGGCGCTGTGAGGAAGAAGATTACTTTTCCAACTAGAGATAAACCCGCATAAACACCAGCCTGCAAGGGATCAAAAAAATGTTTTACGAGTAAAATATCTGTGGAAATTAAAGATGTCATTCCCAACATTGCAAGAGAGGAAGGAATTCCATAAGAAAGTATACTTTTAAAATTTATTTTACTTGCTTTGCCTATTGTGCTTATAAAGACAGATTTAAGATAAATAAAGCCAAGAATAGAGGGAATCACTCCGGCAATAAATACCGCCCATATTGCGCCCTTTACACCAAGACCCAAGAAAACTAATCCGGCTCCAATCACAAATTTTGATATAGATCCAATAAGACTCGTAAAAGAAATATATTTAAAAGCTAATTTTGCCTGGAGGAGTCCGCTGCTCACTACTCCGATATATGCAAATGCTACAGCAACTCCAACGATCACAATTATTGAATGGTCTGCAATCTTAAAAAAATCTCCAATATAACCTGCAAAAGTAATAAAGATAAAAAGGGCAAAAACGCTTACTATAAGAAGAGGTTTTATAATTTTAAAGAAAAGCGCTTTGACAGATCCATAATCTTCTTTAGCAAAATGAGAGCCTGCAAAACTTACGATTGTAGGAATTATTGATCCAGCAGGAATCGCTATAAGACTAATTAAGGAAAATGCGCTTGCTAGAATACCAAATCCCTCCACACTCAAGTTTCTGCTCATGAATAGACTAAAAAATAAGTTGAATATGTTAGCGATTGTGGAACCTATAAAAATATAAATACTGCCGGTTATCAATTCGTTTTTTAAGAAATAACTTCCCAAATATTGAACCCGTTTTCTCATAACTAAAATGGGATAACACTTTTATATACATCCATTGTTTCTTTTGCTGTTTTGTGCCATGTAAATTTTTTGGATTGTATTAGTCCCTTTTCAGAAAGATCTTTTTGAATATTTTTGTAATTGAATACTTTAATAATTCCCTCAGCAATACTATCTATGCTATAAGCATCAACAAAATATACAGCATCCCCTGCTATTTCTTTTAGAGATCCCTCTTTCGTTGTTATTACAGGACAACCGCAACTCATTGCTTCCAAAACAGGCAAGCCAAAACC
>Ga0213870_1001352_pt1 | contig 11073 bp, 12 predicted proteins | sample WICALVC2017_Meta_FD_160119 | JGI IMG/M metagenome (GOLD analysis project Ga0213870, IMG submission 160119) | Freshwater microbial communities from subterranean cave lake in Wind Cave National Park, South Dakota, United States - WICALVC2017 | ecosystem: Environmental > Aquatic > Deep subsurface >... | reverse complement strand
CAATAGCAGTTACCGCAGAAGGATTGGCGTCAAGCGCGAGCGCAGGCAACGCCTTGCGTTCCTTTTTAAATCTTCCCACGAGTTCTGCCGCAAAATGGTGAGCATCCGCTACTGATCCGCCATTGCCCGCCACGAGCAATTTATTCCCCTTCCTCAAAGCCTCAATGATAAGGACAGCCACCCCTTCAAGGTCTGGCGTCTCATCTGCAAGCTGATGAACTACCTCAATATGCGTTTTTATATGATTTTGAATAATATTTTTCATTTTACTCTACGCAGTTTTTCCAATATGGGAAGCTCGCTTTCATATATTCGCTTCTTGCCATCGCCTAACCAGACAGGCACGCGCCGGATATCTCTTACGAGGCGCTCAATCCCTTGAGGTTCCAGGGAAGCTGCCTGATCTGAACCCCATACGGCACGGTCCAAGGTAATGTGCCTTTCGATAACGCAAGCTCCAAGTACTGCTGCCACTAAAGAAGAGTACACCCCCACCTCATGGCCTGAATATCCAATGGGGCAGGAAAACTGTTCTTTGAGCCACGGAATCACGTTTAAGTTTAATTCCTCATCTGTCCCAGGGTAGGTGGAGGTGCAGTGAAGAATGACGAGACCATCTTCTCCCAACACCTCCACGGCATGGCGAATTTGCTCCACCGTGCTCATGCCGGTAGAAAGAATAATGGGCTTGCCCTTGGATCGAACGTGCCTCAAGAGGTTGTCGTCGGTGAGACACGCTGAAGCTATTTTATAACACGGAACTTCGAATTTCGCAAGGAAATCAACCGACCCTTCGTCCCACGGGGAGGCAAACCATAAAATGCCTTTCTCTTTACAGTATTGGTCAATTTCGGTATATTCTTTCTCGCCAAACTCAAGACCTCTTTTTAAATCTCCATTGGTATTCCCAAACACGCTTTCCCGAGGCCTTGCCAGCTCTTCTGGTGTGTACACCACCTCAATTGTTCTTTTCTGAAACTTTACCGCGTCGCACCCCGCCTCCACCGCAACATCAATAAGCTTTTTTGCGGTTTCAAGACTTCCATTGTGGTTAATGCCGATTTCCGCAGTAATAAATACTGGTTCGCCATCGCCTACTATTTTATTCCCGATTTTTACTTTTTTTCTTTCCATATGTTTAATGTCCGACGTTAAACAGTTATTATTTCGACTCTTTTACCAGGCGGTTTTCCCGCCGTCCATAACCAAGTTATGGCCGGTCATGAAAGAAGAAGCGTCAGAACACAGAAATATGATCGCGGCATTGTATTCATCGGGTTGAGCCATTCTCGAAAACATATTGGTATTGCCGAATCTTTCGACAAAGTCTTTGGGCATCTTGGGATTCTCCACGCCGCCAGGCGAAAAGGAATTTACCCTGATATTGTATTGGCCAAGCTGGGCTGCCAAAGCCCTCGTCAGTCCCACCACACCGGTTTTTGTAGTCACATAGGCCGGCGACTTATATTTGCCAGGCGTATTATATACTCGGTGGTCATGGGCGATTTCTGAAACTTCAGAGGAAACGTTTACAATGACACCACCTTCGGCCTGCTTTTTCATGATAGGCACGACCGCCTTGCAGCAAATGAACATACCCGTGAGGTTCACCTCGAGCTCTTTTGCCCAAAGCTCCAAAGGATAGTCATCAACCGAAGCAAACAGTTTATCTGAATTTTTATCTCCAACCGCCGGGTTCATTGCAGCGTTATTGATCAGTACGTCAATTCTTCCATGCTTTGCCAGAATCTTTTCTATTACTTCTTTTACGGCTTGCTCATTGGTTATATCAACCTGAAAGTCTGGTTCACCCGCGTTGTCTAGAGACACAACAATGCCTCCTGCTTCTTTTATTGCTCCAACATAATGCTTGCCCAAGAAACCTTCTCCCCCGGTAATGATACACACTTTCCCTTGCAGAGAAAATCGCTCTTGGGTACTTTTTGTTTGTTCCATATGCTTTTGGTTAGTTGGTTATATACTTTTTCAAAAACTCGACATACGAAAGAATGGTTTCGGCTTCTTTGCCCTCCTCCTGCCGCGCGGCCTGCAAAGTAAAACTGCCTTGATATCCTTGCTCTTTGAGCCCGCGAAAGAGCTTTTCAAAGTTGGCGTCACCCGTACCCAAAGGAACAGTAGTACCTCCAAGTACGCGATCTTTAATGTGCACATTGGAAAGATATTGCCCGTATGTGCTTATTTCCTCGTAACTATCGTACCCCAAAGAAGAACTGTTGCCGCTGTCATAAGTGATTTTCAAGGAGGGGTGCCCAATCTTTTGCACCAAATCTAGCAATTCTTGGGGCGCAAGATCTGCTTCCAAACTTATCGTAATGCCAAGCTCCTGGGCTCGAGGCAAGCACTTTTTAAGCGATTGTATAAGCAGCTCTTTTTCCTCTTCTGTTTTTGTCGAGGAATTATCCACGAGCGGAATTTCAATATTTATTGCCCCAATCTGCTTCGCTGTTTCCAAAAGCTTTTGGAGAATTTGGATGTTCTCTTTGCGTTCCCCTTCTGAAACCCGGAAAAACGGCCTGCGCATGAAAAAATCAGCACAGATGTGGCGCACTTTTACGCCCGTGTCTGCCATTGCTTCTTGTATGCTGGCGATACCCTCTTGTGTCCACAACGGGTTTTCTTTGTATCGATCCAAGTCAAAGATAAAGTCTATCTCATCGATCTTTATATTGGAGGCTGTTTTAAATTCTTCCTGCCATTCTTCAAACGGGAAAAACTGGATTCCCCGGCCTTTGGGAAGGACTAACCTCCCTTGCATTATTCCTATGGGATGGATGTGTATCATATGGTTATTTCGTCGCGCTCGCTAAAATCATTAATTCTCGCGACCATCTCATAAATTTGTTTTTGTAAATCTTTTTCACTGGACCTAACAGCTGCAAACCTCTCGAAATCATTTTTACAAATGAATATTTCCAAACAACTGGAAGTTGATAAAACAATTCTGCTTCTGCATCTTTGAACCCGTACATGAGAAATAAGTCCTTTAATCCTGCAGCAGTATAAGGATGCACATGAGTCGGGTCATCATAAAAGATAAACATTTGACTTTGCCAGTCGGGCGTCATGGTTATAACCCTTCCGCCTGGCTTCAACACGCGCAATGTTTCTTTCATAAAGTTATCGGGGTTCCTTATATGCTCAATTACGGATTTGAAGAACACCACATCAAAGCTCCCGTCTTTAAAGGGGAAAGGGTTATTTTCTAAGTCATCTTGAAGGCGCACATCAATGCCCCGCAAAAACTCTGAATCTCCTTGTTCCCGATCAATGCCCGTAACATCCAAACCCAAATCTTTAAACCCTTTGGTAAAATCTCCCCTGCCGCATCCAATATCCAAAAGCTTGTCTCCCTTTTTGATGGCAAATCTTTCAACTAAATATCTGCACAACTGCGAAGGATAATCGGTATACGGCTTTGTGTTGCTGTTGTACCTTACTTCAAGATAATGAGGCATACGTAATGCATTAAAGAAGTTCTTGCACCAATTCCACGGGGACACCGTCAGGATCATAGCAAAAAGTGACCTTTGCCTTGCCGTCGGGTGAAACCTGGGGCTCGCATGTAAATGAAATCCCCTGTTCTTTCAACTTTTGATATTCTTCAGCCACATCGTGAACAGTAAACGCTACATGAGAAGCTCCCAAATCAAAAATTTCATAATCCTCTCTTTTCTTGCCTTTGTGTGACTGATACTCCAAAAGTTCTACTAACGTATCACCATTTTCTGCTGCCATTTTTACCGTTCTAACTTTCGCTCCTCGAAGACCCAAAATTGCATCAATAAACTCTCCTTCCTCTAGCATATCTCTCTGGATCTTCAACCCCAACAGATCCCGATAAAAATGCAGGGATTTCTCGATATTGCTTGCCACGATGCCAAAATGACGTATAGTTTTCATTGTGTCTGTATTCTATTCAACCGTATTTCTTCAGAAACCATCTCGTTGTCAAAAGAAATTGCAAAGGCAATATATTCTGCTATTTCTTCAGGATCGATAAAGGTGCTAAAGTCTTGGTTTTTGATTCGTCTCCCCATTTCTGTTTTTACAGAGCCCGGAGAAATGCAAAATACTCGAATACCGTCTTCTTTGAGCTCTTGATACAACGCGCGAGAAAATCCCAGGAGCGCATGTTTGGAAGCGCAATATATTGAAGTTTCCTTAAACCCAGAGTAAGCGGAAGAAGATCCGATATTTACAATCCTTCCCCATTTATTCTTCACCATCGAAGGAGAAAACGCCTGGCAAAAAAGGAAAGGGGCTCTCATGTTTACGTTAAAACAGTCCTCAAAATCCTCGATCGTGGAATCCTCCAAGAATTTTACCGGAAAAACACCGGCGCAGTTTATGAGAATATCAATATTTCCGAACTCCTCTTTTGCTTTCTTGATAATTCTTTCTACATCTTCGAGTTTGGTGAGATCTCCGGGTTCTAAAACAACCTTCACGTTCTGTAATGTCTGTTTCATTTCGTCTAACCCTTCTGCATCTTGAGACGTGAGAAATAGATTACACCCTTGATCTGCCATTTGTTCCGCTATCTTTATTCCTATTCCCCCGGTAGCTCCGGTTAAAAAGCAGTTTTTGTTGTTGAGGATGTTGGTCTTTCCATTGTTTGACATATTTTTACTCTGGTTACTTTTTCTTATCTTTTAACCAACGTATGATAGACGAATACTTCTCATCTTGCAATAACTGTTTTGCAAAATCCAAATCTCTTAAATGGTCTATATCGGCAATGCGCTCGCTTATAAAAGCTCGAATGCGAGGTCCATGCAGCATACCTGTCTTTTTGAGCGTGCCTGGACGCAGGATATCGACATATCCATTGCAATTATAGGTTTTGGGGAGAGCTTGTCTTGATTTGTTGTAATATTCTTCATGTTCTGCAAAATCCTCTTTCCCAAAAAAATGAATGTAATCCCCTTCTTTTCGAAATAGCTTATATGCTGTGTATTCTGATTCATGCGCACTGCGGAGAGCGGTGGCATTTTTGTCAGCAATAATTTCTTCAATGGCTTTATCAACAATAGCGGGTTCGCGTAAAGGGGTAGTGGGGCGCAAGTGCGCGACGAGATCTGGCATATACCCCTCGTGCTCCCCGAGCCAGTCAAGCGCATGTCGAAAAAACTCAATGTCTAAAGAGTCGTCTCTTGCGTATTCTGCCGGCCGAAGAAACGGAACTTCAGCGCCGTATTTCCTGGAGATTTGGGCTATCTCCTCTGAATCAGTGCTCACGATAACCCTTGAAATGTACCTGGAAAGTTTGGCTGCTGCTATGGAATAAGCAATTAAAGGGAACCCGCCCAAGTCAACAATGTTTTTCTTGGGTATGGATTTAGACCCTCCGCGGGCAGGTATTAAGGCAAGAATCTCTTTCTTCTTATACATATACATATGCCTGTTTAAAATACTGTAATGCTACGTATCTTCTCAAAAAGAATAATGCTGCAAAGTACACAGCAGCTCCTCCAGGAACAACAAAAAATACATGCATGGTGTACCCCAATGCCCACACAAGAAACGCGTACATTACTCCCGAAGATACTAAAGAAAAAGTAAACGTAAGGAATATGCGAAAAACAGGGAAACGAAGAAACGTAAACCTCTTTATGAAAAACAACATAATGAGCAACACGGAGGCATGCGTTCCCACCGTAGCTATAGCTGCTCCATAGAGACTATACAGAGGAATAAGAATAAAGTTCAAGACGACATTCAGCACGGCTCCCGTCATAGTAATCCAAAAAGTTTTTCGCTCCTGATCAAGCACAATCATAGCGTCGTACAAGGGACGGTACAGGAAAATAAATCCAGCGGTTCCTATTAAAATCTGAAATGCCAAAATGGAAGGAGCAAATTCTGGAGTATAGAATGTGGAAATAATGTTGGAGGCAAGCGCCACCCCCCCAATAACCAACGGAACAGCAAGTAAAATCATTATTTCTATTTCGTGCTCCCACACCTTTTGAAGTTTTTCTTTGGATTCTCTGGAAAACTTACTGAGCATAGGATAAAACGCGGCTCCTATAAAACCCATGGGAATAAGGCTTGCCGTTACAAGCTTATATGCCGCGTTATACCAGCCGGTTTCTATAATGAGTCCCCAATATCCAAGCATAACCGAATCGGTAAAACTGTATATAGCGCCGAACACCCCAATGAGGGCGAGCGGCCACGACATACGCATAAACTTTTTCCATACTGCAATATCCCATGCAATTCGCAACGGGAAAATCCGCATATGAAAGAATACCAATAAAGCACCAAGCGCGCCTAATCCGGCAAAAAAGTATGCGTAACCCAAGTTCACAGGAGAAGGAAACTGGAACAACACAGCAAATCCAAACGCTACCACAAGAAGCGATTGTGCCGTTTCAAACCATGCCTCGTATTCCATTTTTTGGCGCGCGTGAAAAAGAGCATAGCAGATTCCAATAAAACTGTTGAGTAGGAAAAATCCGGCAAGCACGAATATAAGAAGCTGTATGTTTTGCGCCGAAGGCATAAAAAAAGAAAAAGCGGCAATAAGCACAAACGTTCCCAACGCCAGCAGTATCTTTAAAGAAAGAAGCGAGTAAAATTCTTCGCTTCGTTCTTTCTCGCGAGCGAACTCGCGAGTAACAATGGGAGGAAGACCGAAATAAGCAAACACCATTAACAAAGAAACGAATGCCAAGGCAAACGTAAACTGTCCGTATCCCTCGGCCCCCAAAATGCGCGCTGCATAAATAACGAGACCGAGCGCCAACAGTTTATTCGTAACCGTACTCGCGGTAAGCCAGAATGCGTTTTTCAGGATTGTCTGTCTTACCGTTGTGTTACCGAGCAAAAGTGTCTTCATATTCAGAAAATCCATCGTTCTTTTTTTCTATGTAATGCAAGCATCCACAAATATCTTGGCAAAATGTTCCTTAGTAAATGGTTTATACTGCTCTGACTTTAAAAACTCACGCGCATATTCTCTGTACGAAGCGATCTGTGAAGCTCGCAAAGATCTCAAGAATTTCTGTAATTCTTCGTAACCCTTGAAATCTCGCATGTCGATAAAGCAATATTTCGGAATATATTCTGTAACATCGGGAGCTCCCAAATACACTGGTACTGTTCCCGTATAGAAACAATCAAAAATTGTTTCTCCTATAAAACCAGGGGTAATGTTATTTTCTGTGGCTATGGCAAAATTATATTCGCTTAGTTTTTGATGTTTGGAAGTTACTCGACCTCTGTACACTTTCTGAATAGCTCCTTTGCGCTTGTGCCAACCACCCCCATAGAGATCGATTTCCCCGGTCTCACCAAAAAACTCGATTATTTTTACTCTCTCTTGCAAAAGGTCTTTTTGAAAATACAAACGTTTTCTATTTGTCAAAATAATAAAACGGCGATAGAGACTGGTGCTTTTATCCATTTGGATCATTGTTAAAAACTTTCTGTCGCGGTTATTCCAATACTTGAACGGAATATCCTTGTATGGCTCCTGCGGTATGTGAAAATAATGACATCTCGGATCGCCCACTTTACAGGAAAAATACACTTCATCATACACGCCAAACAAATCATCGATGTTTTTATACGCTTCTGGCAAAACTGTAGGCGGTTCGAAGTTAAAAAGAATTCTTTTTTTGAAATGGGATAGTCGTATCAACGGATACCTTTTGTCTTTGAGGTGCCAATAGATTTTTCGCAAGAAGTTTTTATGATCGAAAGAAACGTATACATCATCTGAAGTTTTGTGGTCTTTGCTCCACATATCGATGGTGTACATATTGATATTTCTCTCCAAACAGTATTGCTTCAGAAACCCATATTTTTGAGCATCCGCATCCCCATCAAAGAACGCATTCGATAAATCAGAGTAGGCAAATGGATCTACATACACATTGACCATATCATGTTTGTGGTTTTTTCTTGAAAAATTCTTTTATGGACTTGCAGACATATCTGACCTCTTCCTTGCGCAGCGTGACTCCTGAGGGCAACCGTAGAAGTCGTTCGTAGGCAAAAAGCGAATTCGGAAAATTACCTCTTTTATTGTAACAAGGCTGAAGGTGTAAAGGATAAAAGGACCGTGCCGTCTTGATACCTCTTTTGTCCAGATATTCCAGGAGCTCTTGTGGACTGTCCACCAGAATCGTAATTCTAAAAGGCACATTTACGCCTTTTGGGTCAATGTAAGGAAATGTAACTTCAGCCGTGTCTGCCAGATACTTCTGATACCACCTATTAACCCTTTTCCTTAGAGCAATCAATTTTTGAAGTTTTCTAAGCTGGGCGAGGCCTATGCCGGCCTGCAGGTCGGTCATACGGAAGTTATATCCTATGTAGTCGTGAATATACCATCCCCGCCCTGTTCTCCCCTGATTCAGCAAAATGGTACAGCGCTTAGCTATCTCATCATCATTGGTGAGCACCATACCACCCTCTCCCGTGGTCATAATTTTATCCGCGTAGAAAGAAAGGCATCCTACTTCACCGAATCCTCCAACAGGCTTACCCCCATAGCTTACTCCAATCCCCTGTGCAGCGTCCTCAATAACATACACCTTATGCTTCTTGGCTATGCGCATTATCTCTTGCATTTCCGCTGTCTGACCATAGATGTGAACCGGCATTACGGCTTTGGTTTTCCTTGTGATTGCCTTCTCGATCTTTTTGGGGTCAATATTGAATGTTCTTCTGTCCACATCGACAAACACCGGTTTTGCCCCTGCCCAAACTACGACATTTGCGGACGCAATGAACGTAAAGTCTGGCACGATAACTTCGTCTCCCTCTCCAATCCCCAATGCCTTCAAACCAACATACAATGCCTGCGTGCCGTTACATACGCCTATGGCATGTCTCACTTGACAAAGTTTGGCTATTTTCTCCTGAAACTCTTTCAGTTTTGGTCCTCCTGAAATCCATTGAGCTTTAACGCTCTCTGCCAGCTCCCTTAGTTCTTCTTTACCCAACCAGGGTTCAATATTGGGAATAATTCTTTTTTTCTTCATAAAGGTTTTTCTGCCTCAACATTAAGCATCATTAATCTTCCTTTTTCTTTGTCCATATGGGGAAGGTATGCCTGGCTGTAATCGTCAAACCCCATTTCCCCAATGTCGGTTTTCCTCCAGTCGTACCGGCGCACGTTCTGAAAACCAACCTCCTCTAATCCGCGTTTCATGCTTTCAAAATCATAAATCATACCATGCCAGTCGTAGTCGTCTTTCTGACCCCCCACTACCAGACCAAGCAGCTCGTCTATGTTTCCTTTTTCAAAATATCGTTCGCATACCTGCCTAAAATCCGCCGTTGATAAACGAAGTGTTGCTCCTGGTTTTAATTTGGAAAACCAATGTGCGAGCACTCCTTTCCATTCGTGACGGCCAAAGTGTTCAATAGCAGAACAGGAATATATAAAATCTACGCTATTATCTGCATAGGGAAGATCGCGCACGTCGCACACCGCATCAACGCCGGAGGCTGCCTGAATATCGATGTTTGTATATCCTGGCAAAATGCGATTGCCGCACCCAAGATGAAGTTTTATTGCTATACCTTTTTGCATAGAAACACGATTTTCCATGTATTATGTTTTGCTTCGACGTTTGGCTCGGCCCAAGAACTAACTCGAATGACCCGAAATCCGGCGCCTTGAAGAATGTGAGTGAGATGCCACGGGGTCCACAATCGCTGATCGTACTCAAAAGAGAACTTGTCTTGCTCTTTTCCCCCCTGGAAAACGCGTACGCTATTGCGCATAACCACTCGTTGCTCCATAAGGTTAATCTCGGGAACCATTACTACTTCGATCTGCTCGCTCTCGTGGTCTGTTATGGTTGTTTTTTCTTTGGGATTATCAATAATGGCGGCAATACCATTCCAGCAGTCGAACACGAAAAATCCTTTATCGAGCAATCTATCGTTAATGGCACAGAAAAATCTCAATAGGTCGTCTGGCTCCTGAATATAATTAACGACATGAAACAGAGAAACCGCCGCATGAAAATCGCTGTCTTGAAGCTCTGTAACGTCTTTACATAAAAACTTCAGGCTCTCTGGGTTTTTACTTTGTTTCAGTTTTTGGTTCGCGACTTCAACAATAGCGCAGTCAGTATCAACACCCACCACCGAATAACCATTTTTGGCGAGCTCAAAAGCGTGGTTTCCGGTGCCGCATCCCACATCCAGAATTTTTTTTCCTTCTTCTCCGCCAATTTCTTTGGCAAAACCAATGATTGTTTCAACCTCTCTGACATAATCTTTGTCAGAGTGCATACTATCGTAATATTGATAGTACCTTTTGTCCATTGTCTCAATGTACGTTGTTTTCATACCACGCAACCGTTTTTTGAATACCTTCTTTTAAATCTGTCTTGGGCGTCCAGTTAAAAACCTGTTTCATTTTTTGATTCTCTTGAATTTTGCAGGCGGCTCCATCCGGTTTGGAGCTGTCAAAAACAATGTTGCCCCGATATCTAACTATTTCTTTGATCATTTCAGCCAACTCGGCAATGGAAACGCCCTGACCTATGCCCACATTAACGGGATCTATTCTCGAGTCAATGTCCAAAGCTCTTACTAACACTTCTGCTCCGTCTTCAACATATAACCATTCTCTGATCGGTTTTCCGGTCCCCCAAACCACTACTTCTGCCAGATTTTGTCTTTTGGCCTCAACGAATTTCTTAATAAGGGCTGAAAGGGCGTGCGACTTAATTTCGTCAAAATTATCGTTAGGGCCGTACATATTGGGCAAAATTAAGTGTACGGAGTCAAAATTGTACTGCTTCTTATACGCCCAGCCCTGAACCCAGCTTGCCTTTCTGACCACCCCGTACACGAGAACCGCTTCATGAAGAGGACCCGACCACCACTCTTCCTCGCGAAATCGGCTCAGATGAGCTGGATACGTACAGTTGGAAATAGGATTGACAAATCTTTTTACTCCAGAAATTCTCGCCGTTTCCATCAAATGGGTTGCGATAAGAGTATTGTTGAAGAAAATTTCCCCTGGATAATCTAACCCGAATTTAATCCCGCCAATAAAGGCCGCACAATTAATAACAG
>Ga0213870_1001351_pt1 | contig 11084 bp, 9 predicted proteins | sample WICALVC2017_Meta_FD_160119 | JGI IMG/M metagenome (GOLD analysis project Ga0213870, IMG submission 160119) | Freshwater microbial communities from subterranean cave lake in Wind Cave National Park, South Dakota, United States - WICALVC2017 | ecosystem: Environmental > Aquatic > Deep subsurface >... | reverse complement strand
AACAAAAATAGGCGATAAAACGATGAACAAAGCTGCCGCTATAGAGCCGAAATAACCCAGATATTTCCTCAGCGGATAAACAAAAAGCACAAGCAATGAGCTGAATAGTACCCCGAAGAATCTCAGACCAAATTCATTGACGCCAAAAATAGTGAATGAAACCGCATTAGCATAATAAAGGAATGGTCCGTGGTATGGCGCTTTCGGGTTATATTGATACTCTCCACTATCATACAAAGGCTTGACAAAGCTTATCGCATCCACGCCTTCGTCGTGATGCAATGGCCTCAAATCAATAATAGAAAGTCTAATGACTAAGGCAATTAAAAAGATGCCCACAATTATTACTGCTAATTTTCTGTCTTTGATAAATTCCGTCATGGTTGCACCCTGTATATTTTATATCCATTGTATTCTTTGACTATACGAAATGTGTCATCAAAAAACGTCTCATTTAGATTAAAGGTTGCTCTCTCTATCGGACCTATGGCGATATAATCAACCCCATATTTTCCTAATAGTCTAATTGACTCCTGACCACCCAAATATATATTCTTTATATCTTCAACCCTTTTACCGTAATCGAATATCCCCCTACTCCATATCCAGCCTTCGAATCCCATAAGTATTTTCCTACCACCTAGCGTCGGAACAAAGCTGTTGTGCTGCGGGGCAATAAGGAAAATAGAATCTTTTTCTGTATTCTCCTTGACCCAAGAGCCCAGCTCTATGCCTACATTGTCGAATAATTTCCACGATGTCTGAGACTCTGCAACTATTGCAAGAACTCCGGAGAGAGCTGCAAGAAATATAACAACAATTGCAATAATCTTGCTTTTCTCTAGCATTCTGTAGACTAGAGCCGAAACTAATACAACATGAAGAGGGAGCCATAGATAAAGAATTTTTAAATTATCAAAATCCCATGGCTGAAATTTAACTAGATTTGCCAATACAAATAAGCCGAAAAATGGGATGTAGAATATCCTAAGCCGCTTTTTTGCATAAATGAAGGCGGGCAACACAAAAACAAAAAGAATTCCTAGATTGATCATCCAGAACAGCAGCCAGTTCTGCTCTTTGGCCATCCATCCAAGTTGCAATTCAAAGAAGCCTTTGCCAATTTTGTCAGTAAGAGATGATATGGAAAAGGCAGCTTGCGGTATTGAAAGAATAGAAATAACAAGAAAGAAAAGAGCCCAAGATCTTAATATTCTCTTGTCCATGGATTTCTTTCTGTAGTTGGGTGCTGCATCTAATACGAAAAGAATCACAGACACGAATGCCGAAGCAAAGAACGCATGCCAATGAAACAAAGGTAAAAACCCGATAAGAGCTGCGGCAAATATAAGTTCTTTCTTATCTGCTTTTCTGTTATACCATCTCCATAAGATAGTAAACACCATAAGAGCTGCAGGAAGGGCAATAAGAAATGGTCTTTGTGCCAATAGCAATGTCAGAGGATTTTCAAAAAATATGTTTCTCTCCGGATAATGTGTGTAGTTTGGAATACCGTAAGGGTAGGGACTATTGCCGTTGAGTTCTTCAAGAAAATAAATAAAGCCAAATCCTCCAGCAAAAGCGAAAAGAACCAATGAAATAAGAGCAATCTTATTGTTCTTGGTTATTTCTTTCGACAGAAAGTAAAGAAGCAGAAAGATTATTACAGATAAAATGATGCTTGGGAAAAATAGCGCATCTCTGACTGAGGCGCCGCCGGATATTAAAGAAGCTGTAAAAAATTCGAACATAAAACGGTAATACATTCTTACATATGGGTAGTCGGAGTACTCCAGATTTTTATTGGCGTTCTCTGTAAAAGGTATTATTACTGTTAGATGACCTGCCAAGTCGCCCCAATTATTTCTTCCAGAATATAGGCCGTCGCTCTTAGGTTGCAGATTATGTGTGTGATTCGAATATAGCAGTATAAGCAACAAGACGGAGAAAAAAACCATGATGTATTTGTTTTCGATAACAAGTTTTCTGACATGCATCTTCTTTTTGCCAAATAATGACAGATTGCAGAATATCTGTTTTATTTCTCTATGACTGGCTATAAACATTATAGCTATAGATATTGCAATTGAAACAGGATTTAATCCCATGAATAAGTAAAGAATAAAAAGTATCCAGCTGCCGAATATAATCCCAGAAACTAACGAATATATTATTATTTCTACATTTGAAGCTTTTATGTTCGCCCAGGAAACGATTGCGTAACCTAAAAAAAACTGCGCTATTACTAAAATGATGGTTAATATCATTGCACCATCTCATGTGAAATGTGGAATTTTATTATTAGTTATAAGCCTGTTCAAAAAAACCAACTTACCAGCCTGAGAACTCCATGCTTCCATGGCAGTCTGTGCGTGATGCCACTTTTTCCTTCGTATTCCTTGTAATGCTTCAAGTACCATTTATAGCATTCTATTAGCGCCTGTGCGTTGCTTTTTTTGGGCTTCCAACCAAGCTTTTTCTGGATTTTTTCAATGGATACAAACGAATCCTTGTCTGCACTCTCAAAAATCCAACTGTACAATGGCGAAAGCCTAAATGTCCATAGCAAACGAAGTGCAATTATAGTAGGCTGCGACGGTAGTGTTATAACCTTTTTTCCAAAGCCTGCGTAATCGACAAGCGCCTGGAAATCTTCTTTCATCGTCTTGAACTCTGAAGCGCCAACATTAAATGTGTCATTCGCCGCATTCGCTGGCTTTGTAGACACTAGGTACACAGCATCGCACAGGTCGTCCACATCCATTAGCTGGTATCTGTTTTTTCCACTGCCGATAAGCGGAATATTTTTTCCGTTTCGTATCCAGTCGAAAAGTACCTGGAATACACCAAGCCTGCCACGCCCAACAAATGTTTTCGGGCGCAGAATTGTAACACATAATTTATTTCTATACCCTTCGCATATCTTTTCTGCCAAGATCTTGCTTGTTCCATAAGGTCCGACGCCACTTAGTGGCGCGTCTTCGCGTAGCGGATGCCTTTTTGGAATGCCGTATACTGCAGTCGATGAAATAAAAATAAAGTGCTTTACTTTGTTTTTCACTGCCGCCTCTAATAAAATTCTTGTCCCGTCGACGTTAGTAGAAAAAATTTCCTTCTCTGGCCATAGAGGCAGCGCAGCAGCCACGTGCACAATAACATCAACGCCTTTTAAGATTTTATTAACCAGCACCTTGTCCCGTATATCGCCTCTGTAAGCCTTTATCTTTCCTTTTATAGGGTAATCAAATTCTTCCACGTCTATAGACCTTACCTCATGACATTTTTTCACAAGATATTCGCACAGATTATAGCCGAAGAATCCTGAGCCCCCCGTTATTAAAAAGGTCTTGACCATCTTCTCGCCCCTACAAAAAATACAGAATTATCATAACTGCAATGACCCACAAGGCAGAGCCTAAAACAATTTGTCTATCCTTGAGGAGATTCTCAGAATGCTCTATTATGTTGTCGTTGGAATAGAAGAAACTCATATAGCGGAACAATAAAAATGTCGCCATAGGCAACGTTAGTGGCATGTACGCTGAGTGCGGTTGAGATATGGTGTATATCGCATAGGAAATAAATAGTGAAGTTATTGACATAAGCGATAAATTGTTCAACAAATCTGGACTGTAATATTTCAAGACGCCCCTATAATGCTTATAACCGTTGCACAGCTCTGCCTTTCTTTTGCCAAAGGCCAATGTCATAGCCAGCAGATATGTGCAGACTATGAGCCACGAAGAAAATACTACATTGATGGCTATGGCGCCTAATATCGCCCTTAGAACAAAATTTATTGCTATTGTTATGGTGTCCGCCAGAAATATATTTTTCATGACCAAAGTATAAAGTACACCGATCATAAGAAAAACTATTGACAAGGCAAGGTATTCTATATTTATCAAGGTTGCTAACCATAGGCCTGAAACTAAAAGAACAGTCGTTACAGCCAGCGCTGCCTTTGCAGAAATTTTATTAGAAGCCAGAGGCCTTTTCCTCTTGGCAGGATGGTTTCTATCCCTCTTCTTGTCTATTATGTCGTTTATTATGTAATTTCCGCTGGATAGCTGCAATAGAGAAAAGAATGCAATTAGCGTTGTAAATAATTTCTGTCCATCAAAAAAATTTAAGGAAAATACCAGTGCTATAAACACCACTAGATTCTTATACCATTGCCTAATTCGGAGAAGCTCAAAATACCACATGTGGACAACTCATTTAACAAATATGAAGTAGCCTATAAGAAAACCTATTGCTACGCCAGCAACGACATCTGATACATAATGTCTTTTCATCGATACCCTTGAATAGCCTACAAGAAAAATTAATAGCACAGATAAGTATAATAGTGCAGGAAAAACAGAATACATACATACAGATAGGACGGAAATCCTTGCCACATGCACGCTTGGAAACGAAGATTCATTAAGCCTTTCTAGAAGCGAGGGGAGTTTTCTTTTTTTAGAATCTGGTCTAGGATTTGCATAGACTAGTTTGATCGAATAGGCTGATACAAAAATCAGCAGTAGCGATGTTATAAGCTTGTACGAAATATCGTATTCACCTAAAAGGATAGTGGCTAGAACTACAAGCGAATAAACAGTCACGCCTCCAAGAGCGCTGACGTCATCTATAAAATCCTTCAACATAATGAAAAACGTATATCTGAAACCAATCATACTGTGCATATATTTATTGCGCGCCGTTTAAAACCTTACTATGAAAATTTCTCACGCCTTCCGGTATTTTAATATGCGTTCAGAAATATAATTTTATGCGCTTCCTGAAAGTGAATGAAAAAAAAATAGTCATCATTTTGCTCTCAATACTATTACTTCAGTCGCTATTGAGTATACCAGTGACGTCGCCTACGTATGACGAAAGCCACCATTCTACAGCAAGCCATTATTACCTCCGGACGGGAAATTACACATTCGATGTAGAGCATCCACCGTTGAAAACGATAGCAGCCCTGCCATTGTTATTTTACAATTTTAGCACGCCGAAATGCTTCTTGTGCACAGACATTTACGGCGATAAATACGAAAGTGCATTGTTTTTCCCGAGGATTATCATACTTATTTTTTCTTTGATACTGGGATTTTTTGTTTATTTATGGGCAAAAAGATTATTCAGCGTAGAAGCAGGATTAATGGCGCTTTTCTTTTACGTCTTCGATCCTAATATACTGGCTCATTCGAGGCTGTTCACTACGGACATTATTGGCGCATCTCTTATCTTTATCTCGGCCTTTTACTTCTGGGCTTTCCTGAAAGATGCTTCTTGGAGAAATGCATTTTTTGTTGGTATTACATTTGGTTTGGCACTTATAGCAAAGTTTACAGCAATCTTATTAGTTCCTGCATACCTCATATTTCTTGTCATATTTTTGATTTGTAATAGTATTAGACTTGATAGGCGTTCTGCAAAACTCGTCATCGAGAAATTGTTTATTATCTTAGCCGCTTCTCTCCTCATTGTTAATTCTGCGTACCTCTTTGTAGGCACATTCACAAGGTTTGGAGATTATAATTTTGGGTCTTCGATGAAAGGATTACAAAACACTTTTACAAATTTGGTACCTCTTCCATTGCCAAAATATTTTGTAGAAGGCCTAGATGTTGCTAAAACGCATAGCGAAACAGATCATTTCGGATGGTATGCCTTTCTTATGGGCGAGCATCAGATAAAGGGCTGGTGGTATTATTTCATTATTGCATTCCTTATCAAAACTCCTATATCCACGCTTTTGCTATTTTTGCTGTTTATATCGCTTTTCTTCTTATGTAGATTTTACAGAAACCCAGACTATTATTTCTTGCTTGTCCCGGTAGCGCTGTTTATGTTCATATTTTCGTTTTTCACGCATGTTAATATAGGATTGAGGTACATTCTTCCAGTATATCCGTTTATTTTCGTTGCTATAGGAAGCCTGTATAATTTCTTTGTTAAGAATAGGTTCGGATCTGACGTATTGATACTTCTTCTAATGTTTTATCTTATATCAGCCATATCAATATTTCCTCATCATCTGGCTTATTTCAACGAGCTTATCGGCGGGCCAAAAAATGGCTACAACTATCTCATCGACTCTAATCTGGAGTGGGGACAGAACGATCGTTTAGTAGACGAATATGTAAAAGCCACGGGAGCGATAAAAAATCCGGGCTGCAATCCTGTAACAGGAATCATAGTTGTAGACGCCAATAACCTGCACGGGATTTTTGACAGGTCTCATATTATGTGTTACAAATGGCTTAGAAACAATTATAATCCTATAGATTATATCGGATATAGCTGGCTAGTCTACAATACAACAATATAACTTAAATTCTGTTTATTTTGAAGATTCTGACATCTTTCTGCTGTTTTACTACTTCAAAATTTTCCAAAAAGAACGAGTCATTTATAGAGAACATAGATGTTTCTTTTGGACCAATAACAATGTAATCAACATTATATTTTTGCACCATGTTTAACGATTCTGGAGTCCCTGAAAACAATTCTTCTACGTCATTTTTCCTTTGGTCATAGTTTATTCCGTAGACCCATAGCCATCCTTCGTATCCCATTACAATTTTTCTACCTGCGAGAGTCGGAACAAAATGGTTGTGGTGTGACGATGTCAGGAAAATAGAATCTTTTGGCGTATTTTCTCTGACCCAGGAAGCCAATTCTATATCCTGGTTATCGAACAGCATCCAAGATAGCTGGGTTTCGCGCGCGACAGAAAGAAAGCCGGAAGATATGGAAATAAGAACGATTGCAAAGAAGAAAATTTTATAAGGTATGCCTTTCTTGAATAAACTGTATAACAACGACGCTATAAGTATACTGTTCAAAGGAATCCACATGTAGAATATCTTTAGATTATCCATGTCCCAAGGCTGGAACCTAAATATATTAGCTATGAAAAATAGTGCCGCGAATGGCAGATAAAATATTTTTAATTTACGTTCTGCAAGGATGAACGCAGGTAACGACAAGACGAACAAAAATCCAAGATTGAAAATCCAGAATAAGAGCCAGTTCTGATCTTTTGCCACCCATCCTAATTGCAGTGCCAAGAAGCTTTTACCTACATTATCAATAACTTGACTGAATGTCCAGAATACTTGAGGCAGAGAGAAAATTGTGACTATAGAAAAGAAAATAATCCACAACCTGAGCCTTTCAGATATGAAATTTAATTTTTTCTTTTCCAAAAATAAATCGATTAAAAAGAGAATGAATGACACAATGCCTACACTTAAAAAAATGTGCCAGTTGAAAAGCGGCAATAAACCCATAATTAAAGCCGAAAAGATGAGTTCCTTGGGGTTAGCTTTCCTGTCGAACCATCTCCATAAGCTATTTATAATAAGAAAGACGACAGCAAATCCTGCCATGTAAGCTCTCTGAGGAAGCAGAATAGAGCCTACTAGATTCCAGAAATTAATTCCTTTTTCTGGGTAATTTGTATAGTCACGGAACTGAGACAAATTACTTGTTTTATCCTCCAAGAAATAGATAAACCCCAATCCGCCTGTAAAAAGAACCAAAAGTGTGGCAACTATAGCTATGTTAGAGTTTCTCGTTATGTTTTTAGCCAAAAAATAGAAAAGTAAAAACGACGAAATAGATAGAATGACACCCATCAGGACGAATGCATCACGTATCGCAAGTCCCCCGGCAACCCATGCAGCTGTTGCAAAATCTACCATGAAATTATACGTCAACGGGACTCCGAGGTATACAGGATACTCTATCTTACTGTTGGAATTTTCTACAAAAGATGTTATTATACTCAAATGAATTGCTATGTCCCCCCACGTGCCACCTCCGGAATACAAACCGTCTGATTTTGGCTCTAAGTAATGGGTGTAATGCAAATATAGAAACACGAAAAATACAGATGCGAAAAATATAGACACAATCTTATTTTTCTTTACCTGATTTTGTATACTCTTTACCGAAATCTTTATTTTTATTTCCTTAATTCTAGGGCTGCTGATCAATAGCATAAGAATTATTCCAACTAAGATTGTTGTCCAGTGAAGCCCGAGCAATATATTTAACAGAAACAGTATCCAGCTGCCTATCAAAAAGCCGGAAATAATCGAAAAAAGAAATTTTTCCGATTGCGAAGCCTTGATTCCTGCCCAGGAGACAACAGTGTTACCTAGAAGTGTCTGGGCAAGAATAATAAGCATAGAGAGTATCATTAAGGCACCTGCAAGGAATTTACAACTTTAATAATTAATATTCCTTATTTACTATAAAACTGGCGAAAAAGGGAAGAAAATGCAAGATATATGCGTAATTATACCTACATTGAGAGATTTTACAATAATTAAACAGTATGTAAAGAACTGTGAGCAAACTGGGTTTGATAAAGATCGCTTGTTCTTTGTTCTTGTGACAGAAGATTTCTGCGATATAAACGCAATGGAAAATCTAATAAAAAGCCTGGGTGTTGACGGAGATGTATTCGGCGAACGTAAAAGACACGCATGGCTTGAATCCGAAGGACTAAAAGAATTTTCGAGCTTGATACCTAAAAGATCACATGCAGAGACGTCTTTCGGTTTGTTGTTCATGGAAAAAAACGATTTCCAATACGGTTTTTTCATCGACGATGATACGCTACCTATAAAAGGAGACTATTTCGGGCAGCATATAAAAAACCTAAACTTTTCAGGTGATATAGAAGAAGTAAGCTCTGACACGAGATGGGTAAACGTTCTATACCAAAGTTTTCAGAGGCATAAACTGTATCCTAGGGGGTACCCTTATTCTTGCATGAATGAGAAAACAAAAACTTCCACCAAAAAAATAAGTAACGTTATCCTTTCCCAGGGTATGTGGATTAATAACCCTGATCTGGACGCAATTAGAATACTAAACCAAGGTGGCTTAAATGGCGTATGTGAAATAAAGCTGGCAGAAAGGGATTTCGCTAGGAATTTCATCGCAGCCAAAGGCGATTACAAGACTGTTTGTTCGATGAATCTTGCGTTCAAGAAAGAAATAATACCCGCATTTTACCAGCTTCCGATGGATGACGATATATGGAAAATAGGCCGCTTTGAGGACATATGGTCCGGGATTTTTATAAAAAGACTGTGTGACACTATGGACAAAAACATAATATCCGGTTTCCCTCTTTGCGTTCATAACAAAGCGCCTAGAAGTACGTTCAAAGATTTGATGACAGAAGGCCCTGCAATGGAGATAAATGAATTCCTGTGGAAAATTGTTGACGGAATAGATTTCAACTCGAAAGACTATTTCGGCATGTATGCCCAGCTTGCAGATACTCTTGAGAGAGGTGAATGGAAATTTCTGAATGGCGAATTCCTTAATTTCATGGGCGCCAAAATGAACTTATGGCTAAAGGCTGTAGATAAGTTATCCTAGCTCTCTTTTCAGCGCATAAAGCCCCTTGAATTGCTGGTACACCGCCTTCGGGAGCCACCTTATCGAGAACTGTGTTGCGCTGCCAGTTCTTCTTTTTGTATGGCTTATCGGCACTTCAGCAATTCGCATTCCTTTTTTATGCGCCCTGATCAGGAGTTCTGAAGAGAAGCCGTATTTGAGATATCTAATTTGCGGTACAATATTCTGAACAATCTCTTTCTTCATCAGCTTGAAGCCGACGTTGGAGTCTTTTAGTTGCAATCCAAACAGCAGTCCTATCATCCAATTATAAACATCGGAAAGAATTATTCTATGAAAAGAATCGCGTCTATTTTCCCTTACTCCAGTGACTATATCGCAATCTCCTATACGCTTAAACAATTTCCAGAAATCTTTCGGATCGTGAGTATTATCAGAATCAGAGAAAAAAACTAAGTCTGTATTGGCCAGAAGCAACGCGTCTCTGACAGCTCTCAGGTAGCCTTTCCTTTCTTCGCCCATAACGAGTTTCATTGGTATTTTTTTGTTCAGTTTCAAAAGCGCTTCCTTGGTGCCGTCATTGCTGCCATCTTCTGCGACTATAAGTTTGGAATTTGGATATTTCTTGATAACTTGACCATAAAATCCAAGAATTACACGGTCTATAACCTCCTCCTCATTATAAACGGGTATCACTACTGATAAGGATTTCATAATTATCGCCTTTTAATTTTAATGGAATTAATTTATAAAAATGATAACATTGGTTCTGCCTATCTATAATGATGCATATAATACAAAAAGAAACATGCAAAAGATTATAAGGAAAATGAATGACTTAAAGAGAAAATTCAATGAATCCTACGAGATAATAGTCGTAGAAGAGAGCACCGATTCAACACCTGAGATAATAAAGAAATTTGTTACGGAGAACAAGAATATACGACACATGCATTACGATAAGCGCCTAGGAAAAGGAGGCGCTCTGAAAAGGGGAATAATGAAAAGCCGGGGGAATAAGATTCTTTTTATGGACATAGATTTGTCTACGGATATTGCCTCGGTGGACAAGATGGTAGAAAAGCTTGATGATTACGATATTGTTGCCGGCTCTAGATTTCATCCTCTGTCAAGAGTACTAAGACCCTACTATAGATCTTGTTTTGGTTTTGGGCTTTCTATAATAGTAAGGCTGTTATTTGGAATTCCTGTGAAGGACACACAATGTGGTTTCAAAGGCTATAGAAAAGAACCGATTAGAAGAATCCTCAGGATTGTGAAAAATAATGAATGGTTCTGGGATATAGAAGTTTTCTACTACGCCAAGAAATTCTCGTACAACATCTGCGAGATTCCTGTATCATGGAAGTATAATAAGCTGAAAAGCTATGGATTATTTGGCAACATATTTTTTTACATGAAGAATATCTTGCGATTCACCATAGAAAAGAATAGCTAGATAACCCACGGCCCCACGAGGTTGAAAATCTGTAGTATCATGAGTGTCGGCACTGACTTTACATTGACTGTGTCTCTTTGCCGACCTGGATGCATGTGGATTGCGCGGACGATGACCTTTGGCTTGTGGCGCATCTTCTTGAAACCGTCATCTTGTAAATCATGTTAGTAACCTTCTTTGGTAACTTACATGTTTAAATACTATTTCGGCCATTTATTGTTATGCCTGTTATAAAATACAAAGA
>Ga0213870_1001350_pt1 | contig 11084 bp, 7 predicted proteins | sample WICALVC2017_Meta_FD_160119 | JGI IMG/M metagenome (GOLD analysis project Ga0213870, IMG submission 160119) | Freshwater microbial communities from subterranean cave lake in Wind Cave National Park, South Dakota, United States - WICALVC2017 | ecosystem: Environmental > Aquatic > Deep subsurface >... | reverse complement strand
AGATAGTAGTATTTGTATCAATATAGATTCTGTATGGTTGAGCTTTATGGAAATCCGCAATTGCCATAGCAGTCTCTGTATCTCTGCCTGAAGGCGGGGCAACAGTTGACTCCGCAACTTTATTTATATCAGTTATAAAAAGAGCTTGAAGCGATCCTCCCATACTTGAATACAACAATGGCAATCCAATTAAAAATGAAACAAGGAGGAAAAGGAACATTGACTTTATCCGCTCGAAAATCTTCATTGCCCCAAATGAAAAAATAAAAAGCAGTACAGAAGACGGGTAAATATAAGCTATAACAACTTGCGGGTGGGATAAAATCGCAAGTCCGGCAATAAGGGCTGAAATAAAAAGATGTATTTTTTTATGACTCTTAAGATAAATAATTACGAAAAACAATACCCATGGAAAAAATGCTTGTGTTGCATGGTTCGGCAGACTTCCTCCCCACATCAAAGTTCCATAAACCCCTACTGAATAAATCCCCGCAATAGAAAGAATGACAGAGACCACGATATTTCTTGATAAGATATAAATCACTGCGTAAAGACCGACAAAATAGAGCGCCAGTGTAATTAACATCCATATTTTAATAGCATCGATTAAAGAAAAAAACCATGTGAAGGGTACAATAAGATAATAGTGTAAAATTGGATAACTTGAGAGTGTAGGCCACCCTGAGAACCATGCATAACCCCATCCAATATTTGGAAGAACAAAGTTATGACTCAATAAATTAACAAGTGAGGCTGTATAGTAAAAGTCAACCCCCCACAAGGGCTTCGCTTCTATATTTTCACGCGATGGCGGAAGTGTTGGATTATCGAAATACCAATCAGCCATCGGCAAGAAGCTGTAGATAATAATACCTACTGCAATAAGATGTAATATGGATAGTATTAATATTTTCCCCAGCTTTTTCATAAATTCGAAATCCGAAGCTCGAAATCCGAAACAAAATATCCGAAGACAGAGAACAGATGACTGATGACAGATAGCAGATAAGACAGAAAAACAGAAAAAACGATATCTGAACAATCCGTATTTTCTGCTATCCGTTTTCTGTATTCCGTCATCTGTCTTCTGAACTACTCTTCATCTTCTTTGCGCCACCACGAGCCAACCCGCCTTCTGGTTTTGTGATACACCCCGTGTACTCTGACTCCGATGATTTTACCATCAAATATAATCAATTCCAGAACTAAAATAACTGCAATTATATTGACAAACGCTACAATCCAATAGACAGGATCACCATTATAGGAAAATAGGACATCTGTAGTACTTGCATTATTTTTCTTTAAAGGAAGATAAATAAACCCCGGAAATGTTGGCCCTGCTTTATAAATTTTCTGATCATCACTCTTGGCATCCTTTGCCGACCATCCCTTATAAAATTCTTCTTTAAAAAGTATACCCTTTGGCCTACTTATTATTTTTGCCTGGACTCTTTCCGAACTATTCCATACTGCCTCTGCCGCAACAATCTGTCCATCACCTAAAACAACAAGTTCAGTAATAATATTTTTGAAAAACTTCCCCTCTTCAGCGATTGGATTTTGATTAATATGATAGAGAAGATTCATGCCCGACCAGATAACCTTACCGTTTCCGTACTCTCTGGTAATGAAAACTGGTTTTCCATGATTCTTCAAAACCACTTTTGCCCCATCTCGCAAAGAAGAATCTTCCTTTGGATATGAAAACTTCCACGGATTATCATTGAAAATCGGCTCGCCAAATAGACCAAAATCAATACCATCGATCAGCTCATCAGGCACCTGTTCCAAATCCCAGTCGCGCCCTATCTCTTTCCTTTCGGATTTATCAAAAGGAAACAGCGCAGCCAAAGCGTCGGAATTGGAATCAGCTACTTCCCCGCCCGTATCAATAAAAATCTTTCCTCCTTTTTGAACATAATCAGAAAGCATTTTAAATGCCTTATTTTTATTATGATACGAATAATTATGTAGGATAATCGCATCGAAATGGCCCAGATCGCTTGCTTTAAAATCATCAATAAACTTTCCAGCCTGAACAGGAATCAAATACCGAGAGTTAATATTCTCCATAGCAAGTCCTCTCCACACCTGCTCAAAGCTCGCGTCATCTGAAAAGACAGCCACAGCCGGAGCATTGCTGCCATACAGTATAGGGCTTGTGTACTTCTCATTCACCCTGTAATATATTAGCGATTGAGTTAAATCCATCCGTGCTTCAGGCCGGCCCGACACTGTTTCATTGCGCAATATTGCACCATTAACTGTAACAATCTCTTTTTTATCAAAAAAATCATCTTTAAGAAGATACGATGAAGGCGGTGCATTTGAAGCCGGAGAAACATGCCCTCCTTCAAAATAATATACTCCATACCAATCAGTGAAAAAGTACGCAAAATTCTTCGCTAAATCCTTCGGAAATTTAAAATCGCGGACTATAGTATCATTGCTAATTGAGATATCGAGCAGGAAAAAACCGCTTCTCCTTGCAGTCCCAATAGGCGGATCAATGTATCCGCGGGCAAGCGGGACATCATAAAAACTATTCCACCAGATATTTACAGTCGCATCCGATTCATAAAACCTTTTATTCTTATCATTTGGGTCAATAAATGATGGAAGCAGTTTACCTTTTAGATCCTCCTGATCTTCTTTTTTAAGCTTCATGCTTAGGATCTCAGGAAAGGCAGAGGACGTATCCGAGTTTTTATCCACCCTGTCAATAGCTGAACCCATGCTTGCCATAAATGCAGAAAAGGCCAGAAGTACAAAAATAACTGCAGAAATGCCCACAATGGGTAAAAAAATAAATTTTAATTTACTCCCCATCCGCTCGCTAAGCCCTGTCTGAAAAAATCCCCACATAGCAGCGGCTAACGCTCCTAGCGTAATAGGAATTTGCCAGAATGCACGATATGGATCATGCTTAAAAAAGATCACAACTCCAGCCAAATTAAGAACCGGATGCAAAGCCGTATACGCTGCAATAAAAAGAATCGGAAAGACAAATAAAGCAAGCTTTCTTTTTCGCGCAATAACCAAACCAGCAATAAATAAAACAAAAACAATACCCAGCACGTAAAACATTCTTTCATCAGTATCAGTATAAATCTTCGAGATTTGCCCCTTATAAAAATCTACTATTGCTTGCGCGCCTGGTGTTATACTGCCTGCTTCTCCGCTTTTTAAGCTTTGAATAACAGGAGGAACGATTCTGTCAATAAATATTGCATAGAAAAAATTATATGTGTAGGTAAATGAGGTTAAGATAAAACCTGCTATGAATAAAAAAAAGTGTTTGATTATCCGAAGCAAACCAAAACGTCCTCCAATTCCGCCTGCAATAATAAGAAGCAAGAGAGAAGGGATAAGATATGCAACCATTGCCATCGGGTGTATAAGGATTCCAATACCGCTTACCAACATCATAAGACACAAATACTTAATCTGAGGCTTTTTCAGATACATTACTCCAAAAAGCAATCCAAGTGGAAAAAAGGCTTGTGAAGCAAAATATGGAATTGAACCTGCCCAAGTCAGTGAACCGTATGTATTGACAGACAATAAAATCAGTACTGCTAAAAACAATGATAAACCGAAATTTTTGGAAAGTTCATAAAACAACAAATAGGAAAAAATAAGCAGTAAACCTAATGATACTAGTGCAAAAACCTCAACGCCTATTGGGCCGCCAAGATATGCAACAAAGGGAACCATAGCATAATACGAAAGCTGAGGAAAATCCTGCATAACGGTATACCCGCTGTACCAGAAATCTCTAAAACTATTAAAAGGCAAAGAAAAATGCTCTAAATAATACGTAGCATGAGTAACGCTATTGTAAAGATCAACTCCATGCGCAGGCACTGCAGAAAGATACCAGGAAGAAAATGGCTGAACAAAATAGACAAGAAGAACTATCCCAATTAAATGAAAAAGAAGAACTAAGCTCTTTGATAAAACTTTTGGCATACGAAAATAATACCATACTGAACTGAAAAAGGGAATTTACTTTTATGCCTATTGCGGCTAATGTTTAAGCTGAACGTTGCCAAAAAACTGAAGACATATCTATTTTTATAATTTTATCTTTAATATTTTTTTGTTTACGAAAATCATATACAGCTTTTCGGCATTGAGTCATAGACCAATCATCAATAATAATATATCCACCCGGCGATAGCTTCGGATAAAGGTTTACCAGTATATCCATTGTTGATTCATATATATCTCCATCACAACGGATAAGAGCAAGGTTTTTAGCCGGAATTTTGGGTAGAGTATCCTTAAACCATCCCTTTAAAAATCGCACTCTGTTATTTAGTAAATCATATTTTCTAAAATTTTCTTTTACCTGTTCAATAGAAACTGAAAGAAATTTAACCGCATGGAGATCTAATCCTGCATCCTCGGGATACTTATCAATATCAGGAGTTGGTAAGCCTTCAAAGGAATCAGCCATCCATACTAATCTATCAATTACACCATTAACTTCAAGAAGGGCATTCATAAATATACCTACTCCCCCTCTCCAAACTCCGGCCTCAATAAAATCTCCTTTAATATCGTTTTTTAGAATGTCTTCAATACAATATTGAATATTATCAAGCCTTTTTAAACCGACCATTGTATGTGCAAATTCAGGCCAATCTTGACCATTCATTCTTCTACGCTTATTATTTTTTTTGTTATAAACAATTGATAATCCTTTTGAAGCAAAAAAACTTGTAATAAAATTACTAATAATTCCTTTAGGGATAAATGGCGGGCCTTTTTCATACTCAACATACAGAAAATTAGTTAAGCTTTTTTTTAACAACTCTAGATATAATTTCTTTGTGTCCGTCATAAATAAAATTAACTAATATAGCTAAAAAAGCTAATACTTTTAAGAGTACTTTGTATAAGAGATAATAACATATTGGACTTAAAAATAAATCTCGTATATTGCATAAGTAACATTAGCTCAATAATTTATGTATATACCACTCCGCAATCATTTTGCAAAATTGGTATATACCTACCGTAGCTTTCAAAATGATGATTAAACCAGTAAAGTGGTCTAATCGTTACAAAATGATTGCTTCGTTAGGTATTATACCTTTTGCATTTTGAAAGCAGAGAGGTATAATAACTAAGCCAAAATGCCAAAAGCTAAGATTAAAAAAAGCAAACGTTGTCTTATATGTAATGGTGATAAACTTACCCGCTTTTTATCTCTGGGCGATCTGCCGCTTGCAAACTCCTATCTCACAAAAAAAGAATTAAGAAAACGCGAACTGAAAGTTCCACTCAATATTTATTATTGTCATAAATGTCATTTGGCTCAGTTACTTGATATTGTAGATCGGGGTTTACTTTTCAATAATTATGCATATTTTTCATCCGCCTCAATCACGTTAGTTAAGCATTTTGAAGGATATGCAAAAGATGTTATAAAAAAATTCCCGCTTCCTGCAAAGCAATTAATAATAGATGTCGGCAGTAATGATGGCGTTCTTCTGAAACCGTTAAAAAAACTTGGCGCACGAATACTTGGAGTTGATCCGGCAACAAACATCACTGCTATTGTTAACAAAAAGCATCTTGAATCAATTAACGATTTTTTTGGCACACATATTGTCCCACAAATAAATAATACGTATGGGAAAGCAGGGATTATTACAGCGAATAATGTTTTGGCACACACCGACAAAATTCATGACATCCTGGCTGCAACCAAACAGATACTTGATCCCAATGGGGTATTTATTTTCGAAATCCAGTATCTTGCAGATTTACTTCGGAAAAATGAGTTTGATGGTATGTATCATGAACATATTTGTTATTTCTCTCTTCATCCTCTGATTTATTTATTGGAGCAATACGATTTACAAGTTTTTGATGTTTTGCACGTTGACAACCATGGAGGATCTCTTCGTATCTATGCCTCCCATAAATCCGGGCCATTTCGAATCAAAAACACTGTACAGAAATTTCTTCAGAGAGAGCGAGATTTTAAGCTCAATGAGGATAAAGTCTATAAAAAATTTGCCAAACAACCGCTTATTATCAAAAAAACACTAACAAATATACTTGCTGATATAAAGAAACTGGGCAAAAAAATTGTGGGTTATGGAGCGCCTGCAAAAGCAACTACTCTTTTGAACTTCTGCGGTATCACAAAAGATACAATTGACTACATAACAGACACTACTCCTTCAAAACAAAACCTCTATATGCCAGGAAACCACATCCCTATACTTGCGCCGGAGACAATCAAAAAAAACATCCCTGATTACATCATCATTCTTGCCTGGAATTATGCTGATACTATCATGGAAAAAGAGCAGTGGTTCACAAGACAGGGAGGAAAATTTATTATCCCCATTCCCTATCCCACAATAATTGGATGAAATTTTATGGAGCCCCACGACTAAAGTCATGGTTTTCAGCGATCGGCGTATAAAGTTAAATGTTCCTCTCCACTATTTAGCTATTAATCTCCGTATCTTTCTTATTAAGAATCTAGCTCTTTCGCCTTCCCAATCCAAAGGAAGTAACTCTTTTGGCAAAAAAGGATCTTTCAATATCACTTCTAAATACATTTTCTTTATCTCTCTAACCAATACCTGAACTTTTTTATTCTCATCTTCATCATTTAATTTATTTAAGCGGTCGCTGTCGGAAATTAAATCATTATCTTCCATCTTTCCAATAATTCCCTTATATAAATCATTTATTTTATCCAGATGCCAAACTCTATTTACAAGAGCTTTTATGTCGCCAACTGCTATGCTTGATGCCTCAAGTAAATAAGCGGATTCGTTTAAACCTTGTGCATCTATAAACTCTGTAAAATCTTTTGCGATATTATGAGGGCTAATAAAAACAGACTCTTGCAACATACCAAATCCCAACTCTTTTAACTTACTTCTAAATCTCTCCCTTGTCTGTTTATTTGTCTCTTCTACGTCAAATACAACTACCCGCCATTTTTTATCCCATCTTTTATTCTGAAAAGCAAGAAATGGAAAATCTCTCACAACTTTGTTGCTTCCGCGTGATGTCAGACGAATAAAAACTTCGCCCTCTTTTTCTATTTTCTCAATATAACCAGTTTTAATATTTCTCCAAACTAGATGATTAAAATTGTGCCTTTTATATCGCTCCGGTACCCAGCCGTACATAGCTTCATAACTTTTGCTAAAAATGCTTAAAGGGTCTTTTATCTCTTCGAATAAATCCAAAGTGCCTGATAATCCAAGCAACAAAATATCCCTTGTATTTAATAATTTTTTCATAAAATGAAGATATATCTATTTAACAATTGTATGCGACCGCTGTCAATAGTTAAATGATTAATATTATTATATAATCTTCTATACTCTCAAGTCCATGTGTATCCTCATTTTCCTTCTGGATTAGGTAAGACTTTTTTTGACTTTTTAAGCTAAATGTGATAGCATATAAGTTATGCAAGAATTTAAGAGAGTATTACAAGTGTTTAGAAGGGCTCCTAAAGAAGATCGGCAGGAGGTAAATACGGAAAACCTACAACCTCAAGAATCTGCTGTAGATCAAGCTGCACGTGAAATTCTTCCACGCCTCTCTCAATTAATCAAGGACCAAGGAGTAACTAGGTTTACTTTGTCAAGGGGGTTATCTCCCGATACTGTACCTATTACCCACACAGACATAGTCATGCGTGCTGAAGATGAGAGTCAAAGACTGGGAGCCGAAAATAAACAACAGTATCTAGTTTCTTTGCTTGTTGGTCCTACAGAGCGAATCCAAATTGCAGATTTTAAAGTTCAAGAGGGAATAGAAAGAGCTATGCTTTTCGAAGGAAATGATTTTAAGGGCTCTGCAAAATGCAAAAAAGTTGGTTCTACTAGAACATATGAGCATGGACAGGTTAAACTCTCTAAAGAAGAAGTAGTTAAGTTTCTAAATGAAGTTAATAGAGCCAAATTTGATCCCGAAGCTACACGAAATCTTCCTAGATAACTTATTTTATCTCCCAAACCACTCCTCCAAAATCTTCTTAATTGGCTATTTGTTGTTAACTTCCTTCCGAAACCATTTTTTTACATCTTCCCACCTAATCGGAATTATCATGTTCGGCATTTCATCCCGATCTGATTCGTCAAAAAAAATAAGTCCTAAAGTCGTGGTTTTCTGCGAAGGCGGATAACCATTTCTTTAATCATCTGCACATCTTGCAGCCAAACCTTTTTCCTAAAATAAAAAACGCTTAGAGCGTAGACAGCTAAACCCACACTACCTATTCCCAGCAAATGCCAAATTGATATTACCGGAATTAATAATGTAAGAAAAAAAGTCAGCATACCGACAAGAACCGACAACACCAGTGTTTTGAAAAGATCACTTATTATATGGATTTGCACCTTTTTTCTTAACTTCAGATAAAGAAAGACGCAATTTAAACCTGTCAAAAGCCAGGCAATTGAAAAACCGATCAAGCCAAATTTTGATACCAGAACAAAAGAAAATATCCATTGCAGTACAACAGACATTAGCGCGATATCGCGAACGGTTTTTGAATAACCAACTGCCCACAATGCGTGTACTAAAATGTCTTGTAAAATCGCGAATACTCCATAAATACTAAAGACATACAATACCCCCAATCCGGGAAGCCACTTATCAGTAAAAACAATATATGTGATTGGTTTTGCAAGTACAAACATAAGCGCTATAAGAGGAAAAGATATGACACTTGACAGATGCATTGCCCGTTCAATTGTCTTTTTCAAAACCTCAGGATCATCCTGTGATCTGGCACCAAGCGGAAGCAGTATGCGGGAAATAATTTCACTTATAACTCTTGGCAGCCCGGCAACTCCTCCTGCCCAATTCACGAGTCCAAGCGCATTAACACCTAAGCCTCCGCCAACAACAACAGGAGCAACTGCCCCGCTCATAGTCCCATAAACAGTGCTTGCCTGAAAAGGAACCCCAAAAGATAAAAAACGCTTCAAATGCGCAAGAGTTAATGAAAATCCAATTTGCCAAGGCCTTAATATAAAAAGGATAATGGCGCTCGTAAGTCTACTTATTATAAGACCCCAGATAAAACTAGCGACACCAAAACCATTAAAAGCCAGATATATTGCGAATATGTTAAATACTAGAATTTCGCTCACTTCGGCAATTGCTATCCTTTTATAATTGATCATCCTTTCAAGCAGTGCTTGAGGAATTAATTTTAAATTATAAAAAATAAGCGCCAAAGAACTTATCTTAACAACAAACAAATGCGCCTTATCAAGAGGGTGATTAAATAAATCAAACAATACCGGAACTAAAAACCAAAAAATAATGGATGAAACGATACCTAGGCCCACATGAACCGTAAAAACACCTCGTAATTCAAAAAGTGAAGGCTCTTTTTTGTCTTGAATGATAGACATATATAATCCGATATCTGTGGCTAAAAGAAATATACCCTGAAAGAATAAAAGCAATGCGTAGAGTCCAAAAACATCGGGAAATAATAATCTGGCAAGCAATATACTGGAAACAGTTTGAACCAATTGTATTAAAATACGCCGAATTGCTAAAACAAAAAAGCTGTCAACAGCTTTTATTTTAAGCATCTGCGTATCTTCTGCTTTTTTAGACATAATTAATAAATCCGAATACCAAATATCGAAACTCGAAACAATATCTAAATTCTAAATTCGAATGTTCAAAATGTTTTGTATTTTGTATTTTTGTTATTTGAATTTGTTTCGGATTTAGAGCTTCGGATTTCGAATTTTTTTATTTCTTCTCCTCTAAGACCATATCCCATTGCTTTTTAATCTGCTTAGCAACCATATGGGGACCGTAGAGCGAAAGCGCTGTCTTTCTATTACGCATACCCGTTTTGTGCCTTAGTTTAGGATCGTGGGCAAACTTGATAATAGCATCCGCAAGGTCGGAAAATCGCTGCGGCTGAAGAAAAATCCCACCCTCCTTGCCTACAAGATCTATCACTCCCCCATTTAATGTCGCAACAATCGGAAGCCCTGAAGACATTGCCTCAGTAAGAACTCCTCCGCCAAATTGCGCGTTCCATTTGGATGTCGGAAGACTTGGATAGACAAAAAGATCTGCAATACGAAACATACTATCCATCTGACTATAAGGAAGTGTCATAAAAGTAATTACCTCGTTTAATCCATGTCGTTTAGAAAAAGTTTCCAGATACTCTTTCTCCGGCCCTGAACCTATAAAGAGAAATTTGACATTTTTTAATTTTTTTGACACCCGCAATGCTGCAGGGATAAGGTCATACCATCCTTTCTCCCAGACCATGCGTCCAACAGCAAGAACAACAAAATCATTTTCGCTCAAGTTATATTTCTTCCTCAGTTTCTTGAGATGAATCTTATCGGCGACTGTCGACGGATGAAAAACACTGGTATCGACACTTTGCGGGATAACTGAAATGCGTTTTTCATCAACTCCTTCCAAAAGAAGCATCTCTCTACTCATCTTATTAATGGCAAGAAAACGGTCTGTCCCTTCAACAACTTCCTGCTTTAGAGACATCTTGACAGCATAATTATCATAGAGAAAAGGAATATTCTCATGTATTGTTAAGGTTACAGCTTTGACGAGCCCCTTTTTCTTTGCCCTAACCGCCTGAAGTGAGTATCCATTAAACAACTCAACAGAATGAACAATATCCGATCCTGCCACTGCTTTATCAAAACCATTTAGCCACTGTGTGTCGCCAAACAGAGTATACATTATAGAAATAAGTTTGGGCATTGATGCGAAATATTGAGGAATACAAGTAAGCTGCTTTATAGGAAATTGTATATTTTGAATATCGTTAACCGCCTTGGTTGTTCCAATAGCAGTCAAATCAAACCATTCTGTCAGTGGTTCATAAATACGCATCTCCCATTTTGAAAGCCCAGGACCGCGAACAATTGCTATTTTACGTTTCATGCTATTTTAAAATTATAGCAGATTGTATTTGAAAGTTAAGTTTGTTATAGTAACAAAATCCTATGAAATGTTTGCTTATAGGCGGGGCAGGATTTATTGGCTCGTGGCTCACTAAATACTTTACAGATATAGGA
>Ga0213870_1001349_pt1 | contig 11096 bp, 13 predicted proteins | sample WICALVC2017_Meta_FD_160119 | JGI IMG/M metagenome (GOLD analysis project Ga0213870, IMG submission 160119) | Freshwater microbial communities from subterranean cave lake in Wind Cave National Park, South Dakota, United States - WICALVC2017 | ecosystem: Environmental > Aquatic > Deep subsurface >... | reverse complement strand
CCTCAAGCCAAGTTTTGAATAGTTTAGCAAAGTTTGCAAATGGAATGGTAGGGCCAGCCTCAAGTGCGTTATTGATTATCTCCTTTCTTTCCTGCTCACTCATGGAAAAAAACTCTAGCATTCTTTTTTTTAAGATGGGTTTTCTAAGAAAGCTGGGAAGGCTAGCTAAATTTACAATTATATTTCCAGCATAGTTTGGCTCAGACAATATCGATCATCAAAGACTGTGCAATAAAATAATATTGTAACAATTTAGATTAAATACGTCAAATTCAAGCTCAAAAATGTGCCCTCTACTGTTATTGTCGGTGGTTTTTTTGGCGATGAAGGAAAAGGAAAGATCGTTTCGTATTTGGCATTAAAAGACAATCCGTCAATTGTAGTACGAGGTGGTGCAGGACCAAACGCAGGACACACAATAACTGATGGTGATAAGATCTACAAAGTCAGGATGTTGCCAAGTGGTTTTCTAAACAAAAGCTCAAAAGTAATGATCGGACCAGGTGTTGTGGTAAATCCAACAATCCTGCTTAAGGAAATAGATGATTTTGGAGTTTCAGATAGGGCTTTTGTTGATAAAAGATGTGGCATTATTGAAGAAATCCATGTAGCGCAGGACTCAAAGCTAAAAGATACTATTGGAAGCACAGGGTCAGGCACAGGTCCTGCAAATGCAGACAGAGCAATGAGAGTACTAAAACTTGCAAAAGACATACCATCCCTCTCTTCGTATCTTGAAGATGTTCCAACCGCAATCAACCAAGCCTTGGATGAAAACAAAGACGTACTAGTTGAGGGAACGCAGGGAACGTATCTTTCTTTATGGCATGGAACCTATCCATATGTGACCTCAAAGGATGTTACTGCATCGGGAATTTGCTCAGATATAGGACTGGGTCCAAAGAAGGTAGATGAGGTTATTGTCGTATTCAAATCATACGTAACACGTGTTGGAGAGGGACCCTTAGAAAACGAACTTGCTTCTGACACAATAGCCAAAAAGGGATGGTCTGAATGGGGGACAGTTACAGGTCGCCAGAGGCGTGCAGCCGAATTTAATTTCAGTTTAGCAAAAAAAGCCATAATGCTAAATAGCGCTACACAAATAGCCATAACTAAATTGGATGTCTTGTTTCCTTCGTGCGCACACAAAACATCTTATGAAAGCCTAGACAGCGAAGCAAAATCATTCATAAAAAATATCGAAGACAAGTTAGGCGTTCCTGTCACACTCATAGGCACAGGACCTACAATAAATGATATTGTCGACAGGCGAGGCTAACTACGGTCATACAAATTCGGCTAACTTTTAATTTGGCAATATTTCCAAAGGATCGATGGACAAGCGACCAAAATACATTCAAGTTGATTCGCCCTTGGAGTTTTCACGCTTGGTTTGTGCTTTAGAAAGAATTCCACGTGTTTCATTTCTTCATGAACACGAAGGAAAAAAGGTTCTGTCGGTTCAAATGGATTTGCTAAAAGAAAGACCAATCATATATTACACACAAATTGAGAACGCAGGACACTACTTGTGCTATGGCTTTAAAGCAGGAAATGAAGAATCATCAGTTGTAAACTCTACCTCAGACTCTGCCTGCCTTTATTCGCCAATAGTTAAAATCAAATCGCTTCCTGATACACTCAAAGCAGAATTAAGCAATGGCGAGACAAAATACCACCCAATTGAGCTAGAAGATCTTGCAAGCCTTGCCAAACTAAGCTATGGCTTTGAAGAAGCGCCATTTCCTTTGTTTGCATTTCCATACAAAGGAAAGTGGTTATTAGGGGTATTCATGAATTTTAATGAGGAAGGAGACTCTTACTTTTGCCATGTAGTTTTAAATGAAAATCCACAAAAACCATTTCTAAAATATGCTACACACAATGGAATGCAACCATCATTTGTGGCAAATCCAATAGAACATGGCTATTCTTACATCAAAATAATAAAATTAAAAGAGACACATCCATTGGTCAGTTATGACCAGCTTCAGAGCTAGAATAAAGCAACTATCTGAAGAAAAAGGTCGTATAATACTAGCAAACGATTACAGTTCTTTTACAAGTCTAGAATCCAAAACTATCAAAAACATCAAAACACTGCATAATTACCTTTGCGGTTTAAAATTAAACTTTCATGTATTGCTTCCTCTTGGAGTTAAAGAGATAACAAAAATCAACAACGTCGCACATGATCATGGCCTTGTTACCATAGCTGACATAAAATTAAACGACATTGGCAACACAAATCAAATCACAGCAGAATTTCTTTGGCACTGTGGCTTTGATGCAATAATTGTAAATCCAATTATGGGAAAAACAAGTTTAAAAAATCTTGTAGTCTCAGCCCACAAAAAAAGTAAAGGAATTATTACTCTGTGTCATATGAGCGCATCTGAGGCAAAACACACTTACGAACTACAAATAGCCAGAAAAACAAAACTGTATCAGTTATTTTTGAAATTGGCATTGCTTCAAAAAGCGGATGGAATTATAGTTGGCTCGACGTTTCCTGAGATTATACAATATTGCAAAAACAAAGCACAAGAAAAACTTGACATTTACAGCCCAGGTATAGGAACTCAGGGAGGAAAAGTACAAAAAGTCATTTCATCAGGTTCTGACTTTCTAATCGTTGGTAGAACTATCATTTCATCAAAAAATCCTTTAGATATGACTAAGAAATTAAGTCAGCTGAGTTCTTGCAAATAATTTTTTGCTTTTATTAAAACATTTTTTGCATTTTCATAAGTGATTTTGTTTAATGCATTGTTAAAATCAAGCCATGTATAATCCAAATGCTCGTATGACAGTTCTACTTGTTTTGTGTTTGTTTTTGCAAGAAAAAATACAACTTCTTTTTGTACTATATCTCCATTGAACTTGAAACTATACTCGATTTTTTCTTTGAAACCTTTGATAAATTCTATGTCTGTGATTCCAGTTTCTTCTTTTGTTTCTCTAATTACTGCCTGTTCATCGCTTTCATCATTTTCTATTTTACCTTTTATAAAATCCCAGTGACCTGTAGGATAATGCAAAAGTAAGAAAAGATTTTCATTTGATTCTTCAATAAATAGTACAGTACCTGCAGATCTTTCTTTTATCATTTTTTTATCAATGCTTTAGCTATTTGCCAAGACGTCGTTTTCGTTTTTGAAAAGTTCGTATGGCTCGCATCAAATCAATTTTTCTAAATTCGGGCCAAAAAATATCCATAAAAACAAGCTCACTATACGCACTTTGCCAAATTAAAAATCCACTCAAGCGCTTTTCTCCTGAAGTACGCAAAATCATATCAGGAGATGATTGTGGTAGATGTGATGTGTAAAGATTTGATTCAATTACATTTTTGTTAATGTCTTTTACGTTAAGGTTGCCTTCCTTTATCTTCATGCCGATCTTTTTGACAGCATCCACTAGCTCATTTTGACCTCCATATGCTATTGCAATATTAAGATAATGACTATCATAGTCTTTTGTTGCCACGTCAAGTCTGCGTAAAACATCCTTTATGGATTCTGGCAATAACTCGACTCTGCCTATGGCCTTTATCCTCATTTTAGTTCGATGAATCCTAGGATCGTTGTATAACTTTTCTAGACGTTCTTTAATTAACTTGAAAAGATATTCAAGCTCTTCATCATTTCTTTCAAGGTTTTCTGCAGATAGTGCATATAAGGTAATGATCTTAATATCAAACTCCTCGCACCAATCCATTAGATTCTCAACTGCATCTGCCCCCTTCCAATGACCCGTTTTTGGCATCATCAAGTTTCTTCTAGCCCATCTTCTATTGCCATCTAAAATGATGGCAATATGATTAGGCATATCGCCCCTTAGAATTTCCTTTTCAAGTTTTTTAGAATAGAGTCTGTAAAGACCAGATAACACAAACGTTACTTTTTTTATTCCGTTAATATTTGCCCACCCTTCTTTTTCCTATATTTATGGAATAAAAGGGTAGCAGATATCAGTGTTATTGCCAATCCAATTAATAATGGTGGTATAAGAGTAAACGAGCTTTCGTCATTAACAAGCATGTTAGTAAACTGTGCTACTGTAGGATAGAGAGCTCCAAGTACAATTAATCTTAGAGTATCAGAAATTGATCTTAAACTTCCGCTTAACCAGTTGCTGAGAAGCATTCCTCCAAAAATTGAACCAACTCCCATCCACAAAAACGGTAAACTGCCAGCAACGAATTGTCCAATTATCACTTTATCTGTGATTATACTAAATACTTCATTGTCTTGTGGTAACAAGCTTGCATCCACTGATGAAATTCCAGATTGTATTGATCCTAAAATAAGAATTATGCCAGCTACAAAAGTAAATATTCTAATGAATCCAGCTGGTGTGGGCTTTGCCCAGTTTGACCAAACTCTATCGACATCAAATGCTCTAATAAGAAATGCTCCACCAAGTACACTGATCAATACAGCAAAGATTTCTTTTGTATATCCAACAACAGAAGCAATTCCTCCAACCAACAACAAAATTCCTGGAACACCAAGAAAGAATTTTGAATACTTTGAATCGTAAACTAACATTTTAAGATATTTGCCAAAAACTGCATATGAGTATTCAACAGTTCTACTCACACGCATTACGACTCTTTGCACAGAAACAATAGGAAGAACATTTTGAATAATTGGAATTACGCTTTCATCGTCTTCTCCGTCAGAAACAATAACTGCTCCATTTGCTGAAAATTTTTCTAAAACTTTTCTTATTTCTACTGCGATCTTTTCATCTGCTTCAACTCCTCTATTTTTTGTACCTGCTACTGTAACTACTTCTGTCTGATATCCTTTGCTTACCAAATCCTCATATGTTCTTATAGCGTAAAAAATAGAATTTGAATCAGCGTCTTCAGGATCTTCAAGGGCAAGTCTTTGTGCTGCTTCTATACAAGCATCCCTTCCAATAACAGGCGTTACAATCCCTGTCTTTTCCCCCACATCGTTGTCTCTATCAACACAGATTACAAGCAGCCTGCTTGATGTAGAAGATTTAATGTCCTTTTGGAGCTTTCTTGTATCTTGTGACATATCATAACCACATTACAAAATAACCTTTTAACACTTCCCTACTTTTGAAAATAGTAGACTTAGTATTTTGAAGCAGAAATACCGGTTATGGCCTAGTAGAATCAGACGCAGAAACAAAGGATTTTGATTCTTCTTTTAACCGCTCAATTTTTTCTAAAACTTGTTCAATATCTTGTCTGTCTGAACCATCTTTTATCATGTTGGCAGCAACAATCGTTTCTCGTAAGTTTGAGTTTGTTTTTCTAAGAGCTTCTATGTAATTCAAATAACTCTCATGCCATTCTTGTGAGGCGTTGCTTTCCACAAGCTCTATTATTTGTGAATTTATCTGCGAAGATGTAATTTCAGCTATCTTGATGTACTGATCAGGTGTTGTATCCCCATTTAGCATTTTTTGAAACTCTTTTTCAATGCCATCAACTAATACTTTATGAATTTCTTTTACTCCATCAAGGTGTGATTTAAAATCAGAAACAACAAAAGTAGCATCAAAGCTTTGTGGAATTAACCAGACAAAAAAACTAGCAATTGCTATGGCAACTAGTATACCTACTGTCAACCAAACTCCTTTTTTTGAACCCAATTGTAAGGTTCTACAAACCGTGGTTTATAACATAATTGTAGTTTAATTCTACAATTAAATGGCTAAAAACCATCAAGATTATTTATTTTAGATCATCAAGTCCTAAAAAATGGTAAAAATTTATTATTTTTTTACAATTAATGGTGAATTTAGCAAAAAATGATCTTAAAAAATTTAGAGTCATCTAGTTTATAGTTAAATAAATTTTACATCTCCTTCCTAAATACCACCACTACTGTGATTTGGTAGAATGGTACAAGCATATTGTGTAAAATGCAGAAAAAAAGTTGACATCAAAGATCCCAAAGAGACAAAATTGAAGAATGGTAGACCAGCTACTAAAGGCACATGTCCAAATTGTGGAACTAATGTTTTCCGAATAGGCAAAACTTAGACCCGTCTTCTTTTTTGATCTAAACCAATATAGGGACAAATATGGAATGTCCCCCTATTGACAAGAACAGAATACGAGAAACTACTGAAGCGAATTCAGGACAAGGTTTCAAAAAGTAAGAGTAAAACTGCAAGATTCGAACTTCCGCCAGTAGATGTTATGTGGGAAGGACAACGAACCTTTTTGAGAAATTTCTCAGAATTTCCAAAGGTTTTACGAAGAGACGCTGATAAGGTTCTTCAGTATTTATCAAAAGAGTTTGCTGTTCCCGCCGAACGCGTAGGTGATAAGGCCATCTTTATTGGAAAAAGAGAGCCACAAGACTTTACACGTCTTTTTGAAATCTATGTTAAAGATTATGTTGAATGCCCTACTTGTAAAAGTCCTGATACTAGAATAGAAAAGGAAAAACGAATTTCATTTTTGATATGTGAAGCTTGTGGTGCAAAATCCACACTGAAAGGTAAATATGCGTAATGCCATTTTCTGTCCGAGTTGCCAATTATCAAGGCAACCAAATGCTTAATATTTGTGATTCCAATCTTTTGGGAAAAAATGTATCTACAAATGATCTAACTATAAACATTAGTAGAAACTATTATGGAGAAAAGATAGTTGAGAAAGAAGAAGCAATTTCACTTTTGAAAAATTGTTCAATAATTAACATGGTTGGAAAAGAAACAATCTCTTTGTCATTAAGCTTAGGTATTGGTGCACAACAAAGTATCAAAACTATTGATAGCGTTCCTTTCCTACTAGTTTTTAAAATGTAAATCACCACAATTATATACAAACTTGGAGATATTTGCCAAGTGGGTAAACGTAAAGTTCTCAATGAAAGTGAATTAAAAGAAATTCGATTGCCAGAACAAGGTGAACTTCTTGGACGAGTAATCAAACTTCTCGGCAGTGATCAAGTTTTAGTCAAATGCACTGACGACGTAACAAGACGTGGTAGAATTCGGGGTAAATTAAAACGTCGAATTTGGATTCGTGATAATGACATTGTGGTAATTGCCCCTTGGGATTTTAAAGCAGACGAAAGAGGAGATATAGTATGGAGGTTTACATTACCACAAGTTGACTGGTTAAAGACAAACGGCCATTTGCCAAAAGACTTCTAAGATCAGCTAAAATTAATTTTTATTCATCAATTTCTATAACAAAATGTTGCCAGAAAAAATAGTAAATAAATTCGAACATGAAATTGATAAAAAGTTAGACACACAATCAAAACACAAAATCTTCGATGGATTCAAAAATAACAAAACAATCAACGAAGTTCTAGACAAAACAACAATAATGACTTTGCATGACCTGATAAACAAACACATAATTTCTTATGTAAATGGCGTAGTTCGTTCTGGAAAAGAATCACAGTTGTTTTGGGCAGTAGATAAAAACGGGAAAGATATAGCACTTAAGATATATCTTGTAAGCACATCTAGCTTCAAAAAACGTGCGTCATACATTTTAGGCGATCCTAGATTTTCAAAAATAAGAAAAGGCACCAGAAATTTGGTATATTTATGGGCAAAAAAAGAATTCAGAAATCTAATTCAATGCGTTGAGTGTGCCATTCCTTCTACCAAGCCGATATATGTAACAAAAAACATTCTTGTGATGGAATTTGTAGGAAAAAACGGCATTCCTGAAAAAACCCTAGTTGAAGCAGAAGTTTCTCAAAAAGACTATGAATCAACTATATCACTAATTAAGCGGTTGTATAAGGAGGCAAAGCTTGTACATGGTGATTTATCAGAATTTAACATTTTTAAAACTGAAAACGGACTGATGTTATTTGATCTTGCTTCCGGAGTTGATATACATCATCCAAATGCTCATGAATTTCTTAAAAGAGACATTAATAACATATCAAAATTCTTTGTTAAACGAGGACTAACGGTTGCTAATCCTAATGATATTTTTGAATTGGTGACAAAATGAGCTTTGAAAAATTAATTCGAATACCAACTGATAGGATAGGCGCACTCATTGGTAAATCTGGCCAAGTAAAAGAAAAAATTGAAAAAATTTGTCATGTTGAATTAGAAATTGATAGTGACACAGGCGAAACTATAATCCGAAGTAGAGGGAAAATTGAAGACATTCAACCTTTCAAAGCAATGGAAATTGTGACAGCTATAGGTCGAGGTTTTTCTCCAGACAATGCATTAAGATTACTAAAAGGTGAAAACACATTACATGTAATAGACTTAAGAGAGTTTGGGGCAAAATCTTCTACACAGATTGAAAGGATAAAAGGGAGAATTATTGGAGAGGGAGGTAAGGCGAGGAAAAATATGGAAAAACTAAGTGATACAAGTATCTCAGTTTATGGAAGAACTGTTGCAATAATTGGTGAAACACACAAGCTTAAACTTGCTGTAGAAGCAATTTCAGCAATTTCACAGGGAAGTATGCACGGTTCAGTTTATGGTAAACTTGAAGCTGCGAGAAGGCGAGATAAGCTTGAAAAACTAAAACTGTGGGAAGATCAAAATGTCTTCTAGCAAAGAATCATTTAATCAAATTTCTCCAAGTGAATTTTTTTATAGAAACCGTGATCTTGCTGGCTTTAGCAATCCTACAAGATCACTATATACCGCAGTAAGAGAATTTGTAGAAAACTCCCTTGATGCGTGTGATCAAGCAGGAATTCTGCCAGATGTTTACTTGTCTATAAAAGCAGTTGATGACGAACAAGCAGACCCCAAACCATACATTCTTACTGTAAAAGACAACGGCCCAGGAATAGACCCCAAACACATTCCGTTAGCATTTGGCACAGTTTTGTATGGCTCAAAATTTGGATTAAAACAAGCACGAGGAATGTTTGGTCTTGGAGCAACAATGGCTATTCTGTATGGTCAAATTACAACCAACAAACCAGTGGTAGTTAAAAGTTCAACTGATGGACAAAGCCAAGACGAATATGAATTACTTTTAGACATTCAAAAAAACAAACCCATCATATTAAAACACCATACAAAAGAAGTATCAAAAAGAGGTCTCTCGGTAAGTATCTGTCTTGAAGGTGATTATTCAAAGGCTGGTTCAAAAATCAGGGACTATGTGTACCAAACATCATTGATTACTCCATATGCTACAATTACCTTTGAAGATCCAAAAGGCGAAAAATTTCATCAAACTAAAATTGTAAAAACAATGCCTCTACCACCTACCATCATAAAACCTCATCCTCATGGAATTGATGTTGAAACAATAAGAAGAATGATGGCTGACTCTCATTTTCAAATTCCAACAGTTGATAACAAAATGATTGAAAAAGTAAGAAAAGAACTTGGTTTGAAAAAAAATAATTTGAATTATTCAGAAATCATGGAAAAGGCCAGCAAACGATGGCCTGGTCTATCTCGTCATGTTAGAGTTGTAATTGCAGTTATGTCATTTCTTAAAATGGATTTTGAGAAACTAAGCAAAATAAGAATTGATGATATGGATATAGCAAACAAGAAACTGGCATATTGGGATTTTGGGGAATCAAAGTCGGTATCTATAGATTTAGATCCGGAAAGTGAATACTATAGGCAACTTACAAATACAGTTCAGGGTGAAACTCTAATTTCATTTTTAACAAAACGATTTCAACGTATAGGTCAAGCAACTGCAGTAAAATTTACTGCATTTGCAAACTTGAAACCTGAAAAAAGAATTGGAACAATGACTAATCAGGAGCTAGTTAAACTAAGCGATTCTTTACAAAAATTCGAAGACTTTCTCTCACCAGATCCTAGTTGTCTTGCTCCACTGGGAGAAGAACCACTGAAAAAAGGCATGGAGCAATTTTTTAAACCTGATTTTTTAGAGGTTGTACAACGAGGGGCTTCAGCATATTCAGGATTTCCGTTCATAGTTGAAATGGGAATAGCATATGGTGGGGAGATTAAAAGTGTTGGACAAACAGTATATCGTTTTGCAAACAGAATCCCATTGCTTTATGATGAGGGAAGTGACGTGGTATTAAAAGTGGTAAATGAGATAGACTGGACACGCTATAAAGTGAAAAATGATGCCCCGCTTGTCATCGTATCTCATATTTGTTCAACAAGAATTCCTTACAAAACAGTTGGAAAGGAAAATGTGGCAGACAGGCCTGAAATAGAGCGCGAATTACGACTTGCCTTGCAGTTTTTGGCTAGAAAATTAGCAACTTTCATGTCTAAAAGAGGACAAGCAGAAATGGAAAAAAAGCGAGCAAACCTGTACTCAAAGTATATTCCACTAGTTGCACAATTTTGCACAGAGCTTGCAGGCAAGAAAAAAGAACCTGATTATAAAAAAATGCTGAAAATGGAGGCTATGGTTGAAGAATAAATCAAAAAAAATATTCAAAGCTAGTGAAGAAAGAAGAGAATCGCTTGCTAGGTTGTTACAGGAACAAGGATTAAAGATCTATAGCGAATTAGATAAAGGTGAATTTCCAAAGTTTTCAGTTCCAAGCAGATCTGTTAGTAATATAGTCTATGATAAGAAACTTCGTCAATACATCCTAGGCAATACCGCAAGTATCAGAAGTGCACGAAACATGTCACAGCTTCGCTCATTTACACAGTTAATCTGGTTAGCGTTTTTTGCAAACAGATTAGTTCAAGAAAAAAAATCATCTACACTTAGAGATATTTACTATTCATCACAAGCATTTTCTATAGATTTTGAAGATCAGCCAGAATCAGACAACATAATTGTTGATTTAGAAGCTGTTTTAGCAAGACCAAGAGAGGATCTTCACATATTTCCTGAAGAGAGAAGTAGTGTCTTTGGTGATCTTACTATAGAATACACAGTACCTGGATACGAAGGCAAGCGAACAAACCTTTCTGATCATCCTGACGGTTACTTGATAGGGCCAAGTCTTAGCAGCGCAGAACTAGTTGACACAAGTGCTGAATTGGTTATAGCAATAGAAAAAGGTGGACTGTTTACACGATTTGTAGAAGAAAAAATTGATAAAAAATTCAAGGCTATCATAGTTGATACTGCAGGACAAGCTCCTCGTGCTACAAGGTATTTGCTTAAAAGATTACACAATGAAATGGGC